>JAABUV010000084.1_pt1 | contig 130677 bp, 64 predicted proteins | sample 5559971 | NCBI WGS metagenome assembly JAABUV01 (sample SAMN10711881, study PRJNA513362) | rock metagenome | isolation source: Antarctica rocks | place: Antarctica: Victoria Land, Knobhead nord | collected 2015-12-19 | reverse complement strand
TAACTTATAATAGGTTAATATTAATAGTAGTAGTTATAAAAGAAGTTAGAAGTAAATAAATTATAACTTTATTATATATTATATTATATATATTAACTACGCGATTTAATAGTATAATATTACTACTTAACTTCTATAATTACTTATTTATATTACGCGTTTATAAAGTATTATAATAATAAACTTAATTAATAATTATATTCTATTACTAATTATATTATAATTATAAAGGTTATTATATATTAATATTATATAATATTAATCGCGCGTTACTATTATTATAATATTATTATCCTTAGAACTCTTTCCCTTATTTTCTCTACTAGGGTTTTAAAGGTTTTTAATAAGTCCTATTATAGATAGTAATAATTAATATTTAAGAATAAATACCCTTAAAAGGGAGGTAATTATTAGGATATCTTAATATATCTAGCTAGTATAATACGGCTTACTAGTAATATCCTAGTAGTATTAGTTTAACTTCTTATTATCCTAATAGATATCCTTTTATCTAGATATTTAAGAGGCTAGGTAGCTTCCTTAAGGGGTATTTAAATAGTCCTCCCTCTACCTCCTTAGAAGGTAGAGATTAGTTCTTTTATAATTATAAAGTTACTAGAGTATAAAGTCTACCTTTATAATACTACCTACTCGCTAGTAGTTTATACTATCTATTCTAGCCCTTAGGGACTAGGCTTCTAGTCTAGTTCCTAATAAAGAGGTCTATTTAAAGTATTAGGTATATAATATTAAATTACTTATTTATATCTAGAGTATCTAGAGAATATATCTAAGAAATAGGAAAATAACTAGTAAATTAATACTTTTTAGAAGGTCTTCTCTACTAAAGTTATACTTCTTATCCTAAAAGGCTACTACTAAATTAATAGTAAATTATCTACTTAGACTTAAGCTAGAAATACTTATAAAGCTAGTATTAAACCTACTAAAAGATAATTATTTCTAGCTTAAAGTAAAGCTCTTCTTTTAAGTAACTTATATATTTAAATCCTAAGTATTAATATTATTCTTATTATTCTTATTCTTATCTACCCTATTAATAATATTATCCTTATTTATATTTATAGCCTTATAAATCCTATAATTATAAAGACTACCTTTATTATACTTCTACTTAGTATACTTACTTATATCCCTTATTAAGGCCTCGCTAATATTAATAGTAATATTATATTTATAATATAAATACTCTAGATCTATATTCTTTAATTAAAGGCTTTTAAGGTTATATTACTTCTTTTATATTAGGTCTAATATATACTCCTATTATAGCCTATTAATATCTAGATAGCTTATTAGATACTACTTAATATATCCTCTTAAATTATTACCTTCTACTACTTTACTCTAAGGATATAAGGTAATAGGAGGGATAATATTAATATTTTTATATCTTAATAGTAGGAGGATTAACTTTAATACCCTTACTCTTATAACCTTAATAGTATCCTCCTTATCTATTTACCTTTACTCCTACTATATAATTTATAATAAGAAGATATTAGCGACTAATATACTAGCTAATATAAATATAAGTATAGTTAAAGGTAGTTATAAAGTAGGTATCTAAGGTATAAAAGAATTAGTTAATAAGCTTATTAATAGGGTAGCTAGTAGAACTATTATATAATTCCTCCCCTTCTTTTAAATATAATTCTTATTTAAGTCTTAGATTATATACTTTAGTAGCCTTAATAGACTAGTTAAACTATTTTTAAGATCTATAATTACTTACTATTATATAAAATTCTTATAATCTAGAGGGTAATACTTACCTATTTTAATATAAACCTAGTAATAATATAGGTAGTTAGAATAAGAATTAACCTCCTTATATTTATAATTTATTATAAGTAGGGATATTTACTACTTAGTAAGTATTTATAAAGCTTATTACTTAGTCGCCTTATAAATAAGTCTTATTATTATAGTAGTAGATTTTAACTAGCTTAAGTAAGAGGAGGAGTACTATTTAATAGTACTTAGGTAAATACTATTAGTAAGATAAACCCTTCTATAGTATATATATACTAGAAATTAATATATAACTTAATATCCTTAAACCTTATAATCTATTTATATAATATTACCTACTTAGTATTATACTAGCTAATACTAATATTAATAGTATATTTCTTATCCTTCTTTTAACCTTTTTATATAAAGGTTACCTTAATATTAATAAGAAAGTAGGCTAATCCTTTTTAAGAGGTATTTACTATTACCTTCTTTTTAATATTAAATTTAAGATTATATATACTAATATTTCTAGCTATCTTAGATCTATTAATAGTATAGATATAATTATATAAGTTATATTCCTCCCCCTTAAAGAATACCCTCTTAAATTATATATATTCTATTATTAGTTCTACCTTCTCTTCCTTACTAGATATAGAGGGAGTCTATACTTAGATACCTTATAGTATAAATAGGGGAGGTATTAGTAAAGATAACTATATAAGTAAAGATATAATAGACTTATACTCTTACTACTACTACTATTATAGTAGCTCTTAGATATCTAGGCTAATAGCCCTTAGTAGTAATAAGGTAAAAATAGCTATTTAAAGAGGAAGTTTAGCCTCTACTACCTTAATAATATATAAACTAGGTATATAGGGTTATTAGTTAGGAAGCTCTACTATTATAAATATACTATTAGAGGTAGGCTACTTAGGCGCCTTTTTATATATAACTATTATATAATAGCTAGATATTATTAGGAAGTCTAAAATACTAAAGAATAAATATATCTAGGCTTTAGAATTACTTAATTAAGACTAATATAGTTAGAATATAAAGGTAGGGATTTATAGGATATTTTAGTATAAGGACTAGGCTAATTATATAATTTTCTCTAGGAATACTAAGACTACTATATAAAAATTATATAATAATAGGGGTCTAATTAAAAGTAATATATATCTATTATACTTAATATTTAAGTAGTAATAGTAGAATTAAAACTTCTTTATTATTTAGAATTAACTCTATTATTAATTACTAACTATACTTAAAGTATTTAGAAAAGATAGGATTTATATTATAATTATCTAATATTATTACTACTATAAGAGTTACTAAGGAGTAGGAAGAATAGAGGTATTTCCCTTCTTAAATATATACTTCTAATACTAGTTTAATTACTAATCTTCTTACTATAATAGAATATATGTAATTTCAAACCCTAAAGATCTTCTAGACCCCTTATCTAATAGATTTATTACTTTATACCTCTATTTAACTACTTTTAATTTAGCCTACTTTTTTAAAGAATATTAAATTCCTAATATCCTTTATATTCTACCTATATATATACCGACGTATTATAATATTTTCTATATAAATTATATTATTTAGTCTATTTTATACTACTCAGCTATATTAAAATTATTAAAATCAGGTTAGTAGTTTAAAAGATATATTAGAATAAATAGATTTACCTACTAAATTCCATACGCTAATAGCTAGAATATAGATTATAAATAATAAAAATCCTATTATTATTTATATTCTACTTATTCTATAATAACGCCTACTAATATATTAGCTATTAGTCTAAATAGGGGGAAATATCTATCTTATTACTAGGTATAAAATGCTATTAGAATAATCTAAATCAGTGTATTATTATATTAGCTAATACTATTATATTTATAGGCTAAAACCCCTACTATTTATATTATCTACTAACGTGTCTAATATTAGCCTGAATAGGGGGAAATATCCGTCTTATTACTAGGTATAAAACGCTATTAGAATAGGTATATAAATCTAATATAGCTAATACTACTATATTTATAGGCCGGCTACCTACCTACTAACGTATTAGATATATTTCCTACTATTTACCTTACCTACTAACGTATCTGATATCAGTCTAAATAGGGGGAAATATCCGTCTTATTACTAGGTATAGAACGCTATTAGAATAACCTATATTACTATATAGGTATATTAGCTAATACTATTACATTTATAGCCTAGCTACCTACTAATATATCTAATATATTCCCTACTATTCACCTTACCTACTAACGTATCTAATATATTTCCTACTAATTATCTTACCTACTAACGTATCTAATATTAGTTTAAATAGACGGAAATATCCGTCTTATTACTAGGTATCTAATACTATTAGAATAATCTAAATAGTATATTAGTATATATAATATAACTATTACTATTATATCTATAAGCTAAAACATCTAATATACTCCCTACTATTTACCTTACCTACTAAACGCTAGGTAGTAGGGGTAATTTTCTAACGTAAAAATCTTGAATTTTTATAGGTATTTTCTAGTAAAATATATAATACTTATAAATTATCTATATATAATTTAAGTATAGTATAATAGTATTATAATAACTATTAGATAGATATAGTTATATAAAATAAAATAATTATTATAAGAAATCTCTACTAGTCTATTAAAGCCTTCTAATTAGTAGTTATTAAGGTTAATCTAGCCTAATTTCTAATACTTCCTCTTAGATTAGTAGTAATAAGTATTAGTAAACTAGGAAGCTAGTATACTATAAAAATATACGTATTTTCTATATATAACTAGCTACGCTTATATATTAGCTCTAGGGCTAGGAATAATACCCTAAGTTATTAAATAATATATTCAGTAACTTTTAGAAATACTAGGTAATAGGACTAATAGAGAATAAGTCCTACTAATTAGCTATAATATAACTATATAAAGCTAGTACTAATTAGATAATTCTAATAAGTAACTAAGTCTTATTAATAATTAATAGTACTAGTACTTAGTAAGAATTAATAGTAGGCGTGATATAGGTATAGAATACAAGGCTAGGCTAGAGGGGTACTCTATACGTATATAAATTATATAAATTAATTGTATTTACTTCTATATTACGCTAGCGTTAATAACGTAGCTATTATAACTCTAGCGAGCTTCCTATTTCTTTCTAGCGCTAGAGGAAAATCACGGATTTAAGGCCTTAAATCCAGATTTTCTATATTTAGGACTTTTAAGCTAGAGTATAAAAAACTATAATTTTCCTATTTATTTCTAGTATTTTACCTAGAAAATACGCTTTTAACGGATTTTCTATATAGGTTCCTAGTTTACTAATAAAGGTAGGCTACCTATTCTTAACTATTATATTTAAAGATCCTTATACTTTACTTAGAAGTAGTTCTAACTATTATCTAGCTAGGTTAAAGTTAATAGGACTAATAGATTTTATAAGTAGATTAATATACTAACCTTAGACTAACCGTATCAAGTCGGTACTTTAAACTCGAGTCGGGTACCCGACTCGAGTCTTAGCGATTTAATACTAAAATCTAGTACTAAGTACCTCGAGTTAGTACCTAGGTAGGTACTAAGTATTAGTACTAAAGTATTAACTTAAATCGCTAAGACATTTTTTCTAGTAATATTTTCTATTTTTAGTAGTATTTCTTACTATATTTTCTATTATTATTTTTTAATTATTATTATTATTATTACCTAGGGAATTCTTAAAAGTAAATAAGGTAATATAAGAAGGTAATATATATCCCTAGAAGAATAATAACTATAATATTATTAATATTTTTTATTTATAATAGTATTTACTATTATATCTATAATTTACTACTATATTACTAAGTATTATTATTATTATTACCTAGCCTAATCTAGGTAATTCTTTAAGGTAATGCAAAAAGGTAATACATATCCCTAGGGAACTAGAAGGGTATTAAAATTCTAATTAAAAAGAATCTATTTTTAGTATAGGGGTAGTTCTAAAAAAAAATTAGGGTTCCTTGCTATTTTATTAGGGGCTTGGCGTCTTAGCGATACCTTAGCGATTCGAGTCGGGTCAACCCGATTCACCAAGGTATCGAGGCCTTAGCGAGTCGGTACCGGAAGTAGGTACTAAGTATTTCAGTCGGTACTAAGACCCTAACCTAAGTATTCGGTTAGTACTAAATCTTGGTACTAAATCCCGACTTAATAGTTAGTCTAAATTAACCTTTAATATTAATCTATTAAAGATAAAAATAAGTTAATAGATTAAATAATATTTTATTTAAATATATTTAATAATAATATAATTAATTAAGACTTAGAAATAAGTTACTTAATAATTAAATATTTAAAAAATAATATAAGCTTTAATAAATTTAAATTTACTTTAATATATAGTAAGATAAGTCCTAATATTAGGGTATAATATTAGGGGAGGGGTTATAAGTAATAGTAGTAGTAGAGGTAGTAGATTAAAGAGTAGAGGAGAGATATCTATATAAGGGCTAGGGAGCCTATTAGTATATATAAAGGTATTTAAGTAATTTTCTCTAATATATAACTCTTATATAATTCCCTTTTCTTATATTTTTATAAGTAATTAGTAGCCTTATAATTAATATTAGTAGTATATATTATAGCTTTTATAGCCTTTATATAAAGATATCTATATCTCTTATACTAATAGATCTAAGATATATTATTATTAGCTAGGACTATTAATTTAAGGTAGAATACCCTTATCTAATAGATTTATATAATATCTAGTTAGTATATATAGTTATATAAGAAGGCTTATAATACCTCCTTACCTTATTTATTATAGAATATATTCTTTCTTCTACTACTAGTATATATATAGCCTTATAGGTCTTATTATATAATAGATAGAAGGTTATATATAATAAATATTAGTTAGTAAGAATTTACTAACCTTATTATTAATAACTACTAGGATTTATACTATTCTAATCCCTTTAACTCTTATTAGTTTACCCCTAGTTAATCCTAATACTATATAGTTCTAGACTAGTAAATAGTTAGTAAACTTAGATTAGTCCTAGAATATATAATTCTAGTCTCTTAAGTTAATAATAATCTTATAGGATTTATTATTTTATTATAAGTTATACTTAAAGTAAGTAGTATAAGATTTATCCTATCTTTACTTATCTAGGTTTTATTTACTTTATTAATAAATAGGATATCTATCTTAATAGTATTACTTATTCTATACCTTTAACTCTTTCTTTATTTTAGGAATAAATCCTTTTAGTCCTATCTTTAAATTAGTATACTAGTAGTCTTTTATATTATACTAGTAGTTATAGAATATATATTTACTACTATTATTACACTAGCTTTTATTACTAGCCTTATTTTAATATTAGCTTTATTTTAGCTATTTACTAAAATTACTAGTAAATATCTTAGATTCTTTAGTCTTTAAAGGTATATACCTATTAACTAATAATATAATAATATACTTAAAATCCTATAACTCCTTCCTAGATTAAGAAATTTTAGTAAGAGTATAGATAGCTTCCTTTATCTTATTTAATAGGCCCCTCTTAAAGACTACTATCTAGAAATCTATTTCTAGTAGACTCCTTATTTATAGAAGCTTATTTATATATTCTTTAAATTTAATAAGATATATATAAAGGTCTTTAAATTAATCTAAATAAAGCTTATATAAAGTAAAGTATATTACTTTCTTAGTAATATAAGAATCTATCTTATATAATAACTTTAATTTAACTTAAATTTCTTTTACTATTATTAGAGTTTTAATTATATTATAAGTTAATAGTAATATAGTAATATAAATAGTAGTAAGTACTTACTCCTCTAAATTAATATACTTTTCCTATTTATCTTTATCTACCTCTCTAATAGGTAGTTTTACTTCTTTAATAGTAGGTAAGTTAGGGTTAATTAGTAGTTTATATTCTAGTTTAATAACCTTAAATATACTATTAATTATAAGTAATTATTACAACCTTAGTAGTAGAGCCTTGGCGGACGCTATAGGCGCTCACTAAAGTCGAACATGCCTTGGCATGGCGACTCGAGCGATCGGTCGACCTGATCGCTCTAGTCGATACAGGTCGATTACTAGCGACTAGCGCGAGCATAGACTTTCCTATATCTATATAAAGAGCGTGATCTTCCCCTTAGATAGAAGCTTCGTGCTTAACTTATATTATTAACCTAGATATCTCCTAGATACTAAATATAATACTCCACCTGTATTAGACTAGTTTAGTACGAAGCCTGTTTACCTTAGTCCTTAACACTCCTCTCTACGAGATCCACCTAGACTCCGGAGCCTTCTAGTTAGAAGACGACGGGTCGTAACACTTTAAGCACCCTCAAGATAAGTACCTCAGGATAAAGGGACCTCACCCCAAGTAAACACGGTCCACGACAGTTAGTAACAGTAGAAGTTAAAGAAGGTATTAAGGTTACTAAACCAGATTTATACTATAGCGATCGAGATAAACTTGAAGAGTAGTTAGTATAGATATAGCTATACTTCTCTTTTAATAAAGACGCTATTAGGCTAAAGAAATAACTACTATTTATAATAACTTATATAAGAGGACGGGCCTAGAGATAGTCCGCCCTATTTCTCAAACGATATATGGAAGATCCTAACGACGACGACAATATCTCCATTAAGTTATAGATAGAGAGCTTGACGCTCTTTCGCTAGGAGATAAGACGAATGTTCGGACCTTCTAATAAAGCAAGCGTAGTAATAAGAGTCATCTAGTACTTGATATAAAAGAAATCGGTATCTAAGTATACGATATAGTTTTAATAGTACTTTATAAGAACCGACTAGGATAATAACGCGCTGATAGTAATGTATCGGAGAGGATTAAAACCTTAGGTAAAGAAGGAACTTATACGAGACGGAGCCGTTTATAATAACTTGGACTTATTAATAAGAGCCTTAATACGAGTCGATAACTAGATCTACGAGTTAGTAATAGAACTACGCTATAATAGTGGAGTTTCTAGACTTAGTTACACAGGACTCTATTCCGGAGGAAGTTATAGGAAGAAACGATTCTCACGCGATCCTTACGGTCCGATGCCAATAGAGTTGGACTTCACCGAGAAAAAGAAACCGTTTAGAGGTAAGAAACAGCAAGGGGGTAAGAAAGCAATGAATTGCTATGGCTGTGGTAAACCGGGCCACATCGCCAGAGACTGCAGGTCAAAAAACATGGTGAAACGACCTCAGTTGAATATATTAGAAAGAGTTCCAGTTAGGAAGACTGAACCTCTAAAGGATCAATAAGAAACGGAGTACGACGACACCGAGCTAGACGTAATTATAGATGATTTGCTAGTACTCGTTAATCCACCTATTAATAGAGAACTATAATCTAGAGAGGAAGAATTACGCGAAGAAATAGCTAAGAAACAGAGGAATATCGTAAAGATTAAATAAAGGCTAGCGGATATTCACGAATAACTCAAGGAATTAGACTCTAATAATAAATATAATAGTAGTTGTATTCAGAAGGGAAAACCCGAATAAAGCCGAGAAAGCGAGGATGATTCCGACTGGGAAAACCTCAGCCAGACTTCTAAGAAAGAAGGTGATAGAGCAGTATCTCGAGCTTCCACATTAAAAGATCCATAGATAAAACTCGAGGAACGGGTAGAGTTCTACTAAGAAAAAGTAGCAGGAGGACTTCTATAGAAGGAGTTTAGGAATGACTTAGTATATCTATAGCACGGAGTAATATACTAGTTAGCCTGCGCCGACGAAACATATATAATTCACTACTAAGCGAAAATAAACTTAGGAAAATCCATTAGGATCCGAACGTATAGAAAGATTTAGTCAAGCTATAATAATATAAGTTGTTATTGGCATTTAGCAACCAAAAGATCAAGGAAGTAGTTTCCGAACTATGACTAAAGATGGCATAGCAGTCTTTATAAGCACCTCAAGCATGACGAGTACACGTTAGAATGCCACTTGGATGATTAGTATACCTGTTTCCACGACAACTACAGGAAGCACATGTACATAAAAAGAACTACCGGATTCCTATCCTTTTCGGGAAAAGAGTAATCCCTTGTACTAAGGGGAAGTATAAGGAGATTAATATCCTCACCCTAAAAATATATCAGCTATATTTAACGAACTACGTAATGCATATAAACGTACCGGTTAAAATAGATAGTTAGCGAACCATAGCAATAATAGATTCCGGGGCATCTAGAAACTTTATCTCCGAAGTACTAGTACGGTTAGTAGGCCTACTAACGCGGAGAAAGAAGGATCCATATGACTTACGAATAGCCGACGGGTCAACGCTATTAAAAGGAAGCGTAGACGAGGAGACAACCTCGCTACTATTTATAATTCAACGATACTATAAGGAAATATCCTTCAATATTATAGGGATAGCCACCTATTATATTATATTAGGTATGCCTTAGTTAGAAAAGTATAACCTAGTAATTAACTGGAGAAGAAAAGTACTTAAGTTTAAGTGAACTGGCGATATCACCAGATTCTAACCTACACGTCGATAGTAGACGACGGTAGATAAGAAATCGAACCGAAGAACGGTTAAGGTATATATTACCTTAATTTCGAATAAGGATGACCTTAAAACATAAGGATCCGACTTAATAGATACTGGCAGCGGTCCGCCAGGTCAATAAGTTAGAGTTCTTAGAGTAACTAACAGCACTCCTAACATCCTATAAGAGTATTAAAGATAGAAACGCCTCTTTATAAAAGAGATAATAGTAAAAGCTCTGCCTAAACACTAACCTTGGGATTATAAGATCGAACTCGAACTAGGGAAGGAACTAACGTTTGGACCTATCTATACGTTATCTAAAAAGGAACTTATAGTACTACGCGGGTACCTTGATAAGAACCTAAAAAAGGGATTTATTCGAGAATCCAAATTACTAGCAGGATATCCGATACTCTTCGTAAAGAAGAAAGACGGGTTACTACGACTATGCGTAGACTATTAAAAGTTAAACGATATAACGATTAAGAATTATTACCCGCTACTAAATATTAGCGAGCTGCAGGACCGGCTAGCCAAAGTAAAGATCTTTATAAAGTTGGATCTTCGAGGAGCGTATAACTTAATTTAAATGAAAGAAGGTGACGAATAGAAAATAGCATTCAGGACTCGATATAGATATTACGAGTACCTAGTCATGCCGTTTAGTCTTACTAACGTACTAGCAACCTGCTAGGCATTAATTAATAATGTTATACGAGCTTATTTAGATCTTACAGCGATCGCATACCTCGATAATATATTAATCTACTCTAAGACTCTTGAGGAACACATCCCTTATATGTAGGATGTATTGACATGTCTGTTACAAGCGGGACTCCTCCTGAAACCAGAGAAATGCGAGTTTTATAAGACCTCAGTCGAGTTCTTAGGGTTTATAGTAACAACTAAAGGCGTTTATATAAGCCCTGAGAAGATTCAGGCTATACAAGAATGGCCTACACCACACGATATCAAATCAGTACAAGGATTCTTAGGATTCGCCAACTTCAACAGACGTTTTATAGAAGGCTACTCTAAGAAGGCCTTGCTACTAACGGAAATCACCAAGAAAGATACGGGATTTCGATGGGATACTGACTAGAAGAGAGTATTTAAAGAACTGAAGCAAGCTTATATAAATCCTCTTATACTCTATATATTTTAAAATGGAGAACTAGTACGTATTAAGACAGATGCTTCAGATCTTATAATTAGAGCATGCCTCTATTAATAGAAAGACGGCAAATAGTATCTAGTAGCGTACTACTTACGTAAGATATCTTCAGTAGAACAGAACTATAATATACACGACAAGGAGCTTTTAGTAGTCGTCTATTCTCTATAGTATTAGAGAGTATATGCTGAAAGCTATTCGGAACTTACTATCTTCACCGATTATAAAAACCTAGTAGGTTTTATAACCACGAAAGAGTTAAATCGACGACAAGTTTAATAGTCTAAACTCCTTAGGCAATACAAGTTTAAAATTTAGTACACCCTAGGAAAAGATAATAGACGAGCAGACGCTTTAAGTAGATGATCTGACTATATATAAATAAAAGATATTACGACTCAGCCTATCTTAAAACAAGAAAACGATGGATCGTTAGTACTAGTAAGGAATTTAGCCACGACTATGCGAGTTACGACACATGTAATTCCCGATTTGAAGGAAGCATATAAGAATAACAACCTAGCCGGATAACTTAGGAAAGAATAGCCTAACCGGGACCTGTTACTATACAAGCAGAAGCTGTACTTACCACCGAGGGTAATAGAAGGAGTAATTAGGGATCACTATGATAATCCTCTACTAGGATATCTAGGAGTATCTAAAACGTTGGAACTCATTTAAAGAGTGTACGCCGCACCGAACCTGCGAGCGTTAGTCGAGTAATATATCAAAGAATGTATATGCTGCTAGCAGAACAAATCTGTAAGACATATAAAGTACAGACAAATTCAGTTTACAGAGGTTCTAGATATACTATAGAAAGACGTCACGATAGACTTTATTATGAAGTTACCTCGGTTAGTTAACCCGGTAACTAACGACAAGTACGATTTAATAATAGTTATCGTAGATAAACTTACTAAGTACGCCATTATAATCCTATATAAGGAATCCTATAACGCTAGTCAGCTTGGATTTATTTTATTAGACAGACTAATTAGAGATTATAGCATACTAGAATTAATAACTTCGGATAGAGATAAACTCTTCACATCGAACTATTAGAAAACTTTGGTCGCGTTAATTAGAACTAAACTACGAATATTAATAGCCTACTACCCTTAAACGGATAGATAGACTGAACGTACTAACTAGATAATAGAAGTATACCTTAGGTACTACGTTAATAAGAGGCAAAATAATTAGGTTACGCTGCTCCTAATAGTATAGTTGGCATATAACGACAAAAGGTTAGATATAATAAGGCTGTCACCGTTTTTTATAAACTACGGCCGACACGCAAACTTATTCCTAGATCCTCGACAAGGACTAGATACTAAAAAAGCCTTGGTATTAACCTCGGACATGAAAAGCCTGCATAAAGACATGTAGCACACGATTAGCGAGACTAACGCAGTTATAGAGAAGTCAGCGAATAAGAAAAGAAAATTGGGTCCTCAGCTAAAGAAGGGGGATAAAGTATACCTCCTTACAAGAAATTTAAAAGGTATAAGACCAAGTAGGAAACTGGACTATATCAAGGTCGGACCATTTTTAGTCGTTAAGAATAAAGGGCCTGTCAACTATAAATTACAGCTTCCACCCGACGCTAAAATCTACCTAGTATTCTATATCTCGATGTTGGAACCAGTAGACCCCAACACACCTTTATAAGAAACCTTCTACTTCTAGATAGAAGAAGAGAATGAATTTAAAGCCGAAATAATTCTATTATAATAAGGTTAGAGCTACCTAGTAAAATAGAAAGGATACGAGGACTTAGAAAGTACCTGGGAACCAGTTACGAATCTTACGAACTGTCAAGAGCTCCTCTAGTAGTATTACTAAACCCAGACACACCCTAAGCGATCCGCTCGAGAGCTCCAGGCGAGAGGGTTCCGGAACCCTCGAACTCTGAAAAGGTAGGACACTCTGCGAGTGCCCGTTCAACTTCACCGGCCTTCTTAAGCTCTTCTAGACGTTCTAACTCCTTAATATCGTCGAGACCCTTATTAAATATCCGCTGTTCCCGCTCTTTTAGGAAACGCTTCTATTAACGAAGGCGTTTCAGCTTCGTCTATTTTTAACGAGCGATTTCGTTGGCGGCCTCCTACGCTACCTCTATCTCCATCTCTTCGCGTTCGAGTTTCTCTATAGCTTTATTAATACTAGAGAAGTGGATAACAGGTACGGCCGGTTCGCATTATTTTCCGAGCCGAATGTATTCCGCGCACCTCCGAGAAAGAGAAGACACCTAATACTCCTTTTGAGATCTTACGTATCGCAAACACGACACTATTATAATCACTCCCCTATAAGCCACTCGGTCCGATAGCTTAGTGCGGCGTTACTACGGACGAGACGATATAAATATTCATCTAACCTTTAGGACAAAGGTTTAGGGGATGAGGGGTAATATTATAACCTTGGTAGTGGAGCCTTGGCGGACGCTATAAGCGCTTACTAAAGTCGAATATGCCTTGGTATAGCGACTCGAGCGATCGGTCGACCTGATCGCTCTAGTTAATATAGGTCGATTACTGGCGACCAGCGCGAGTATAGACTTTCCTATATCTATATAGAGAGCGTGATCTTCCCCTTAGATAGAAGCTTCGTGCTTAACTTATATTATCAACCTAGATATCTCCTAGACACTAAATATAATACTCCACCTGTATTAGACTAGTTTAGTACGAAGCCTATTTACCTTAGTCCTTAACACTCCTCTCTACGAGATCTACCTAGACTCCGGTGCCTTCTAGTTAGAAGACGACGGGTCGTAATAGTAATATATATATAAAATTCTCTTATAACTTATAATTCTTAATACCCTTAAGCTTTTAATTTTTATAATAGTTAGATATAATAGTACCTATTATAAATAGTTCTAGAAATATTTCTTTTAAAGTTACTCTAAGTCTTAGTAAAGAGCTTATTATATAATTTATATAGTTTCTAGGTTATATAGAACTTAGGCTTATAACCTAATAAAATATATAAAGCTTATAAGTTATTTATATATAATTTAGGTATAAAATAATAGTATTATAATAACTAATAGATAGATATAACTATTTTAAATAAAATAACTATTACAAGAAATCTCTACTAGTCTATCAAGGTCCCTTAACTAGTCCTAATTAGTACCTACTAAGGTTGACCCGGCCTGATTTCCAATATTATTGTCTCAGCTCTTAGCCTTTATACTAGTATCGATCCGTTATTATTGTGTGTTGCAAGACTGGAAGCGCTCTTTCCATTCAAGACAGGACAAAGTGAAGCTTTTTCTATTAGAGACGACGAAGTCTATCCTTCGTAATCTATACGTGATAATTGCCACATTCTATAAGACAATTAATAAAAGGCACGAATTTAAATCCGAGCCGAACCCACTTAAACATCATCTACCAGGCTGACTATACTCACCTAATCGGTTCGCGTTTAGGTAGAATCGTGGGCAGTCTCCCAGAATCACCTGTGATCACGTTGTGAGTCTAGCTAAACTGTTTCCTTCAGCCTAGTGACCAGCATTCGGTCCAATCCCTTCAGAGCTTCCCTTGTTTCACCCTCAAGGACGGATTTTCCAGCTGTCATGGTCAATCGCTCTGGGGCTGGTTGTTCCAGATATGGCATCACTCGAGCGCGGTGAGCTGCTCTAAACACCTGTATTTTATGAGAAATTGTTCCGCCATTTGCGGAAGAAAACACGGAAGAGAACACGGAAGAAAACCATACCTTTAATTGATTCACAATCTTCTTGACCTCATCCTCAATCTTCGTATCGTTATACCCATTCAGATTGTTACGAAAAGAGTGTTTCTTAAGGGCAAGGCAGAATCTCCTCTGGTTGACTGGGATATATCGAACCATATTTTCGTCGCTGAGGTAGCGTTCCATACCTAAGAAAGCGTCTAGTGCTTGGAAGAATAAGACGTGGTTGCCGGAAAGTCCATCGTATTTGATGAGTTTGCCGTCGACCATTTTCGAAAGACCCCAGCCCTGGAAACCCTGGACGTAGCTCAGCCACACCGACTGCGACACGCGAGACTCGGTAAGGTTTTGATAAAAGACCTGGAGGAGATGGCGAAGTCTGAAAGTGATATTCCCGAGGTGGTTTACGCACGATGTTTTGTCGTCTTCATCGAAACAGACGATGGCATGGACCATCTCATAGTAGATTGGGAACGCCTTTGAAAAAATTTCAGCAGTAGCGGAATCCTTCAAAGGAGTCTCTACATACCAAGACCTCAAGATCATAGAACATACGGAAGAAGGCATCTTCGGAGGACCTGATCAGATCCGACATACCAACGTTGATTTTGTAGACTCGTTCCCCCCTCTCGTCGAAGTTATGTAGGACATTCGCTGTGTTGTTACCGCTTTCGGCAGCCATGCCAAAGTTTCGTTGGAGGTAAGGCCAAGGTGCATCAAGCTCCGGTGGGAAGTCGACCACCGTCTCAAGCTGAGCGACCTTGACAACTGGTATGGTAGCCCATCTGAGAGGTTTCAGACTATGTTCAATCTCGGACAGCAAAGCTCTAGCCGAGGCACCCTGCGGATAAGGTACATCGTTACGGAGAGCCGACGGGGGGACCGATAGCGTTCTCTATCTGTGAAATCTGCATTCGCGCCTATGAATCCTCCTCAATAACCATCACTAGCATTATCTCGGCGTGGTACTTCAAACGATGGTGGAACCTCCCTGATACTATGATAACAGGTGGAGGTTAATTGAAAATGCGCGGCAGACTATCAAATAGACACACTCGACCTGGGTAACACCTTAGCCTTGTACGGCTAGATGCTTGGTGCCTTCGCAGTCCGTTTCGTATCGCTGGCTAATCTAATCGCCACAGCCATGTTGTCAATTTGTGGAAGCAATACAGCGTTGATAGCGGCAGGACCTAACCTGGAACATAAATCCAAAGGACGATTACATTTAACGGACGGGCATTGGGGCTAAGTAATAATAAGTAATAACAGCCCTTGACGTTGTATGAATAAGGTCATCCACCCCAGAAAGGTTCCGCGACTAGACTTCCACCATGATCTTTTGAGAATCGACAAATCCGTGTTCTATATATTCATATGGAACATGAAACAATGATAGGTGATAACGACCACGGTCAACTATCATCGCACGCACCCTCCACTCTAATACATGCCATTGAAGATATTGGCCCCAGGACTTGACAGGATTCACAAGAGAAGCAACGAAGGCTCAATCTACTTATCGGAACTGCTTCCTTGCATGCTAGGTGTGCTTTCATCTTCCCTCCAGGCCCTCAACGAAGAAATTTTCCCCTAGACAAATACATCACCATATCTAGCACAACCGAACCCTCACACAATCAACGCAGACACTTCACTCATATGTTATAGGCCATACCTAAAGACGTCAGCGCAGTCACCGTCCTCACAATACCTGCAATGTTGAGTGAAATCCGCCGTACCGGCTTTGCTATGATTCTGTACGTCAAGTGCCCTCGGGAGCTCTTCAGTTGCTAGGACCTTCTAGGACGGGAGTCATCCATGTTGCATTGCATCCCCTCATCGCACCATTTCACATTGTTGATCACCGATCTTGGTGTTCTGAGTCTTTCCATTCCGAACAGCTGTAATGGAACACTCTTTCCTTATCAAACGGCTAGCTAGGTAACTTCTTTTTTACTTTTATTTTCTTTACTCTTGCTCCGGCAAGACCTGTAGCATAAGTATACCGTTCAATCTACCTATCCCTCCCATAAACCCGTAGATTATAAAGCTCATACCCATCACTCAACCCAAACATATCCTCTCATGTCACTTCTCCCACAAAGGCTTGAAAGAAGTTCGGCTTCACTATCGTAGTCTTTTTGAATTGCTGGGGATTGGAGATGCTAATGCTAGGATATGGGTGAGAGTGAGGATGGTGAATTTGTGGATGGGGGGTTATGTTTGTTCTTTCGTTATGATTCGTAAGAAGAGGAAGAGAATGAGAAGAAAGGGGAGTGGATTTCTAATTATGGGTTGATGGTAAGAGGTAAAGCTTTATAAGTATGGCTTCGCGTACGGTGAAATTCTTCTGTGTTGTTGATTTTTGATTGGGGTCGTGATATGACACGCGCTTGTAGGATCTACCATACTCCTCGGTAGCTTCAGTTCTCCCTCCGACACCTTTAATGACTAACAACCATCTTGGAGCAGACCCGTGAGGCCTTATTTAGACTTTAGAGGTTCCAAAGGGTTCGGGTTTCGTGACTATCGACTGATGTTGATTTATGGTGGGGAGGGGAGTGATGATTTGCATGGAGGATCCTTATGGTAGGGCTGGGGGGTCTGGGGGATGGTCTCTGTATGAGGGACAGGGTGGATATGGGTAGGGTGTCGGCTGGGTGGTGTATGGGTATGGCTTTGGGGGAGGAGGAAGTGGGGGGGTGGAAGATGTAGGAGGTTGTGGGTTAGTGGAGGTTGGTGGATTGGGGGGCGAGAGGTATGTGGGTGAAGGTTATGGGGGTAAGAGGTATCGGCTGGGGAAGTGGAATGTGTTTGTAAAAGGATGACCTTGCGCTGACTTTGTTTTTTTTGAATGCGGTTCATAGAGGTTTGTTGTGGAGGACGGTGAAGCAGTGTGAGGGTGGTGGATATGATTGTTGTATGTTATGCTCGATACTCTATCTATCTGGAGCTTTGGCAAATGGGTGGTCTCGAACAGTATGGGTTCATAGAGGGTTGACTGTAAAAAGAGTAAGATTTGTAGCAACAAGTATTCGTATTGGTTATCGAAGATCTTCTAGAGTAGTCTAAGGCTCTCTCGTCTCGCAAGCGCCACCAAAGAAGAGAAGAAGGGAATAGTCACCTGATCATCGTGAAGTAACACCACCGCCATCGGAACATTTCCATCACGCAGACGCATGCATGCATCCATCCACACCAATCGCACCCCCTCAATCCTCCTGCGAAGCATAAAACACCCCCGAAGCCTCCGTATCATTAACAGCCGTACACTTATAATCACCCTCACTCAACGCACCCGCATTCTGCGGCTGCAGCACCTGATACACCGCCCCCCCGTTCTCAAAAACCAAGACGAACACCGGCTTCAGGAACGGCGGATTCACGCCCCAGTTGCGCGGCATGCCGAGGCCGGACAGGTCCTCGCTGGGCAGGGAGGTGTTGTACCATTTCCCGTTGTTGCCGGCGGTGATGACGGCGTGGGCGCCGTCGGCGACGCAGCGCCACATTTCGGAGATCTCGCCGTTGTTGGGGAGGGTGGAGCGGGAGGCGAGGAGGCCGCAGATGCAGGATGCGGTGTCGATGAAGGAGGGGAGGGCGGGCTCGGGGACGTAGAGGGTGTGGTGGTTTATGGGTTTGGGGGTGTCTGTGTTGGGTGTTGTGGTTAGTGGTTTTTTGCGTTGGGGTGGAGGGGGTGTACCTTCACGAGGGAAGATCAGCGCGGATGGGGTTGTTGGAACGAGGGGTGCGATTGTTTTGGTTTTGATTGCTGAGGGCGAGAGGAACGGGCCGGTGGCAGTGGTGGTCTGGCTGGGGATTGGCGGTACGGGTGGGCCAGCGATGGCATCGTCACGCTTGATGACTTCTGAATGCTTTTAGCGGTTTGTCAATCGGAAGGTTGATGGCACATACCGCTGAATTTGATATCGATGACACCGGGAATGGCCAAAACTGTCACAGCTGGCAGTACCAGCAGGATATTGAGGAAAAGCATGATGAGGACTCGGTCTAGATCGTATCCATTAGCAGTGTTGTCTTCTATGAGAAGACACCTTTGATCACGATTGCACGCTGAACTTTGCAACGGGATCTTGGTCGGTGCACTCGTTGTGATGGTTTGAAGGAGGCAGTATGAACAGAGGCTACTCACTTGAAGGATGATTTGATGCTGTTGTTGATAGTTTGGATGCTTGTGAGTCTTGTAGACGATGTCGTTGATGTTGATGAGAGAATGTAGAGTAGAAGATTTTTTGTTTTGAAAGAGAGTGATTTGGTCTCATTTGTGATAACATCACTCTAGGGTGAAAGTGTTGTTGATGTCAATTTCATCACATGAAGGGCCCACCTTTACCCCTTCATTTCCGGCGCACGGTATCCAATCACAGCGAACGGGCAATTGACTGACCGAGGTGCCGGGTTTTCTCTTCACTATGAAAGCCAGCAGTAGTGAGGGGCCTGTGCAAGATCTGTGGGTAGTCCCGAGTAGGGATAAACAATGACGTTTTTGAGGTTTTGAGAGATCTTCGGGAGGTGTCGAGGCTCAACACCTGGGAAGATCAAGGATAGCTCATACTGGGTTAAAAAAGTCTGATGTTACAAAATGTATATTAGGTAACAAGGATTATGTTTCTTCGTAGTCACTGGATCCAGGTGAGCATCCAGATCAATCTCCACAAGCTCATCAAGTTGCCAGAGCACTAGCTTCTTAGATTGGGACTTACTCTCAACCTGTAGGTGATTTCATTTCTGCATCATCAATTCTTTCTTGATTGTATGTACGTAACAAGCTTTCACCATACCAACATAGTGCTTAGATGGCCATGCCGTAAGCCTACGATTGAGGATATCTTGTATAAGGCCCCTGATTTCTTACCTTGCCTTTCCCTTACGTTCCCCCACCATTACATTAACAGTGCTGTCAATCACACTTGAGAGTGAATTCGCCAGGCTGCTTCAACGACCGACTCTTCTAGCGTTCGTTTCTATGATTGTCGGAGAAATCCAAACGCAACATATGCCGCTGGTGTAACCCGACGTCCACGGAAAAGGTAAAATTGCGCTGCTCTCCACGAATTCTTTTCACCATATTGGGCGAATTGACCGAGAATGATCGCCCATTGGCGCCAGAACAAAAAGTGGTCCGTACCCGAAAGTTTCATGAACAACCGCACTCCGTCGTTGTAATAATTGAAATCAGGATTATTTCTCATCGCCGTAGATCGGTCAGGACCTATGGCATGCTGTACTGCATCGCTTTGGGCTTTCCCGACACATCGAGACGCCTTCGTGGAATCAATCAAATCTCCATAAGAAAACCATCGCATCGTAAAGTCTCCCCAGTCGGTTGTTATCGTCATGTCCCAAGGGTCGCTTACTTTTCTATAGGTATTGTTAGGAGCAGTCACTTTCATTCGAATTAACAAAGCGACGTACCCAGGATCCCTAATTGACCCATTCAATAGACTTGAAACATCGAACGGAAGCATGGCATTTAGACTCCCATCATGGACATTGGCTGAGGCCGGCGGGGCTAGAGGCGGCGCTGCTAGGACGGTATTCGACGGTCGAGAGAGAAAGGCACAGAGGAGGACGACGAGAACATTCATGTCTGGAAATGCGATTATTTTGAATTTGTTCGTTCGAGCATGCAGGCGCTCTTAAAGCTGTTCATCAGCGCTTTGGCTTCGGGCGCATATAGTCCACCGGATCGGCTGGGTGAACTGTAACTTGTCCTCTTTGGTTTCATTCTAGTCTTCGAAACGAGTGCCAGGAGTTCTCGGTACCATTGCATTCGTACCGCAATCAGCTCTGTTCGGATTTGACGTTGTGAGTCGACGTCTGTGGTGTCGTACTGTGTAATTGTGGAACCTGGTTGGAGCCAACAAAGGATTAGTCCACATCTTCCAGTTTATCGCTATGAGGTGCTCATTATAAACATTGTTCAACTCTACGAAAGGTCGGCGAACGCTACAAAATACATTCATAGATGATGGAGCCTCGAGCACTCGTTGATGAAGAATGGAAGTGCCAAGACGCTTGCGTAGCGCTGCCAAGATGATGCCAAGCACTCGAGGCCCGGGCGAATTCCATCTGGGGAATGCTATACTTCTCAGACCAATACTATCATCAATCACTCCACGTGCTTACGCTACAGGATCAATACATCTCAGCAAAATCCGTGATGAAGCAGAGAATTTGAGGGACATTTGGGACAGCATCAGTGTCCGGAGACGTCCTTGAAAATTCGAATACGCCCGGGTTGAGTATATGCCTCTTTTCGCACCTATCGCTCTTATATTGGTACAATATTATTGTTGTACGGCGATGGGGCTTTGTTCGCGAAACTGCCAACATCCGCAAGAAATGTAGTTGTTATGGTATAGCTCTCCAGAGTTTGCGGCGCACTGATTTCTCCTTGGGAGAGGCCATCATATCCTCAAGAACTCCTTAGGTGTGGATACTGTGAAATGTGTTCTTGTCTCCTTTGCGGCTTTCGACAGCCGGTAGAATACTTTGCTGCAGTCATGCGGCCTAAATTGAGATGCGGAGTTACATTGGCTGGTTTTGAACCCATATCAACCCCCAGGACTTGCAATCCCGAATTCCAAAGTGGCCAAAGGCTGTATCGACGCTGTTGGAATTATTGAAGAATGATTGATTGGTGGAGATGGCAATAGCTTGGGTCGTAGGGCCGATTGCGATTCAAGTGAGCAGCCCCAGGGACGTGGGCACAATGATATGCCGCAGGCGGAGAAACAGAAGTACTGTTGTACACTATCTTCGGAGATTCCGAGATGAAAGAAGCAAACTTCTTCCGAGTGAAAGGCTTTAGTAGCTATTCAGCTTACTTATACTCGACAGCAAAGTATTGGGCGGAGCTATTGCCTCCAGCTGTCAATTCCGATCACCAGCTTCAGTGATAGGACATCGTCCAATTCTCCTTGTGAGCCCGCAAATTTTCTTGGAATTGAATGTGGTCGCTCATGATCATTCTGGAAGACAACCAAGCAGAAATTACTCACGAGTCTGACTTTGGGACAGACTTAATCTTTGGAGGACGATCGTTCGGCCAGATCCATCGAGACGACGGCTACCTGTTTTCCACGACCATCCGTTTGCATGGAAAGAAGGCTCCAGTCCAAGTCGCCTCCTCACGATTTAGCGAAAGGTAACAATCACTGATGTCTTCTCGTAGATCCGCCGAACAGCTCTGAACACAGAGGCATGCATCAGACCTGATGTAATGACATCTGGTTGCTTTGCACCCGATCGAGCCAAAAACATGAATGTCAAAGTACGAGCCTGAACTTCGGTCCCACAAAGTGGCTGTGCCGACCAAGTCATATCATCGGTCTTACGAAATGGTCTATGCTGAAGGTGGTCTCGATCATCACCATATTTGTCTGGAGCTTGGCTTTGAAGTCACAATGGTGCATTTCCTGGATGTCAATTGAGATCATGGTGGTGACTGCTAAGATGCTAAGTGGAAACCCTTGAACGATCGATTCATCTGGATTGTAGTCCCTGAAGTGGTTTGTGAAGGTAGTGTGCGGAGAATGTTGGTGCAGCTGCTCGAAATCATAGTCTATTGAGGGTGTTTCTTGCAGGCAAGAAAAGAAGCTCGAAAGTTCATGAGAGGCAGACATATGCGGCTGTCCTACACATGATACTGGGTAAAGATCTATTGTCGTTGCCTTTCAATCAGGAGGACGCTGAAGTATAAATGACACCCACTCTGCATCTCTCTTCAGCGACCAAAATCGAAGGCATGCCCTTGAAACTTCAGATCACTCTGTTTTGGCGATTTTCCATTTTACTCAAGCCTATGTCCTGTGGTGTTAGTCGCCACTTTGCGATGCTGAAGGATAGCGAGTAAACGTCACAACGTAGGCCAGCACCACAAAGCATAGTCAGCCAGCTTTCAGTTCTCTCTCACCATGATGCCCACGATCGTTGCCACTTATCACCATCTGTTCCATCGATACTTTCATCAGCTTGGGGAATGTTAGTATGACAAGTGGCCGATGCCGTTCTTACGGGTAAACACGGCCCAGCTACAGCCGGACACTTCCTTTCCTCACTTGCTGGCCTCGAAACACGCAAGAAAGTGAAGTATTCGTTTCTACCGAGGTATGATTGACCGCTTTGTGCCAGCACATCAGTCTGGAAGCTTGGCAAGATGTCACATCAGTACTTCACACGAACACCATTCTTTCCTCTTCCAATCTCACAACCTCTCAACAACGTCGATTCCAACAATTCATCATTCGAAATCGCCATACAAATACACAATCAATCAACAACCCAAGCTCCCCATCATTAGAAATGGGTGGTCGAATCAGCCACTGTTCCGCCGAGGGCCATCGTACCGGAGGATGCAAACTCAAGTTCATCCGTGACGTCGTCACCAACGAGCACGATCTCGGTGAGTCCTACCATCTGCCCATCCATCAGCATTGAGACGTCTACTTCCGCACACTGACCAACATCACAGACAACTCCGTCCTCCTCCCCATCAAAGTCATCTTCTACGCCTTGGCCATCGCCCTGGTCCTCCTCATGATCGGCCGACAGATCGCCTTGTATCGTGCCAAGAAGCAGCAGGTCGTCATGTTGAAGGGTGTGCATGTGCAGCACTTTGCTGATGAGGACGTGGAGAAAGGTAAGTGCACGCTCTTGGTTGAGTGATGGGGTTTCTTGCTGACTTTATTCTGGGCAGCTCCTTACAATGGTGTCCATCTCGGTGATACCACTTCTCATTGATCTTCCAGCCAACACTCCACAAGCCAGAGCCGACAAGACGGCAAACTGCTACTTTCGATGGTAAAGTGGAGATAGGAATCGATCTTGAGCGATTGCATAGTTTACGAGAAGGGTCTGTGAATTGCAGAAATGGACCTGTATGCACATGGTAGGGCTGGCATAGATACCAATCAAGCTGTCTCCATCCCACTTATCTTCCTCATGCAGTGCTCTCGTAATTGGTGGGTGACGATTGGTGCAGACATTGTTAACGCACGCCGGTGAACCTGATCCTCACCGTACTCTTGGATCCCAAAGAGAAAGCCTGACACAAGAGAACGTTTTCTACATCGAACCTTCCGCATAAGCATCACTCCGTCCTCTATCTTCAAGGCTTCAACTGAGCTTTTCTCAGTCCTTACCCTTAGACGACGTTATATCTCCACCTACTTTCAGCACTCAGTACAAATTACTCCACAATCTTCAAACAACAAGCAAGAGTACTACCTACATAATTATGGAGCCACCTTTCTAACCCTGAGTTATACGAAGTGTAGCATAGAGTACTTTAGGCAGGTATACACGCGACTAGCGCCTAATCGAGTACTAGCGGCTCGGCTAGCTTAACGCGGCTGGCCTAGCCACGTACGCCACGCGAGTGAGGACGCCATGTGGACGCCATGAAGTTACTTTAAGGATTCTGGAGCGACTGCTGTACTGTGGGGTAACGCTATCGAACTGGATCGATACGGACGATGACTGATCTTTAGGCTTGTGCGCAGAAATTTGTTTGCTAGAATACGCGGAGCTTTTGGGCGTGGTGTGGTTGCACTCTGCTGTGTCCTATCGACCCTTTCACCATCCATCCTTTATGGTTCCTCGAATGCCACATACGGCTCACTTCTTCTAGGCAAGAAATTTCTTCATCGCAGTCAAAGTGGGCTGATATTACTCGCTTATCTCGTATCCTTGCAGCGCTTTCTCGTTTACTGCTTCCGCTTTGGGCTTGGCGCCGTACCGTTTTCGGCTACGATGGCGATATATCGTACACATCGGGACGGGGACCTTATTCGACCCGTAGCGCGGTCGAAGTATGTAGGTAATAAGGCAGCAGGGATTTCTTCCTTTTCTCGAGTGTTTGCTCTCCACCTAAGATTTAGCACTGTAAACAGATAATCGAAACAATGCAGTTCTCCTATCTCATTTGCCTCGCTGTGGCCAGCGTTGCCATGGCCTTCCCGAAGGAGAAGGATGATAAGTCAAAGAAAACAACAGTCGGCACTGCAAGCACCACAGGCACTGCTTTCACAACCGGAACCTATACCAATGGGACTGCCACTGCGACCCCGTCCGCCACGCCCACATACACCGCATTCACGATTTTCAGAGCCTGCCCCGACGACACAACATTAACATGCTGCGACCTCACGTTTGGCAACAACGCGCCGACACAATCTGGCTGTTGGTGTCCTCCCATCCGCTCCTGATACTACCAGAACATGCTGATCTGTACGTGACGTGCAGGCATCGCTCCCGTCATAGCCTTGAACCCCACGCCAGATGCCTGCCCCATTTACCCAGGACCGGGGAAAGACGGCGAGTGTTGCAAGAAAGTTGTAGGTTCATCCGGCGTGAACGCTGTTATAGGTGTGGGTAGATGCTGACGGTGTGATAGAAGAAAGATGGGAGGGCGACGGGGTGCACGATTGGGTATGCGCTGTATGATTATTCGCCGTAGATGGAGTGAGAGGGTGTTGTTGTTTGAAGATGGTGGTGCAGGAGGGGGAGTAAAATCCATGAATAGGAAAAGGCGGCTCCGTGCAGTAGCAAGGAATGGCCCGATAGGTACGAGTATGGAGTCATGGGTCATGCAACCCTTTGAGATGGGAGGTAATATTCTGATGACAATAATGGGAGCTTACAACGTAAACGTTTGATAGAAGCGCATTGCCAACGTAGGAAGCCCAATTGGCCTACCATCAACATCGGCCCATTCGTTTCGACTAATCTCTTCGAACTCGTTCGATCTAACATAGTTTCCTAATCGGCGAACAAATGTGTCTGCGACCATCCCACCACGTGGCTCCACGCGTAATTCGTGCGTTGTCGCAGTTGAAGTTCCACCTTCGGTTAGTCGTGATTGGAATGCAATCACGCCGTCCTCTCTGCTTACCCACGTTTTACGAGTTCTTTTTAGCATACCCTCTATTGGCATAAGCAAAGATATTTGACAGAGATACCCTAAATTTCTGGTGCGGTGTTAGTCCCGCTCTGACATCATCCTGGCGCGCGGCTTGAACCGCCAATTTCAGCCCTACAGGTAAAATTAATATGTTACTTCTAGTTTATCTTCAACTCTCTTGATGATACCCCGTATAGAAAAACTGCTGCCATATCATACACGGTCCATACCACGTATGTTATGATCCAGACTTGAGCTGAGATTAGGCCCAATGTTGAGTTGACTTCCCAAGGCTACCTCCAACGCGGTCAAGATCCATCCTCACTAATCAAGTCCACTCGGTCGAGTACGTGCTGGGATAGTAATCATACATAATGGTACGGTTTCTATCTTTCTTGCGACGAAAGTTCAAATCAACTAGGACGGATGTTGCTCCTCTGCAAGAAGAACGACTTCATAGTGGAAATCCATCGAAACCTAACCTCTTCAGTCGACTTCCCTTTGAGATTCGCCACATGATCTACGTCTACGCTCTCGAGCCTGACCTCCTGTATCTCACCAGCGAGGGTATCTTCAAGGGCGCTGGTCCCTGCGACGCTGAAATTATCCGCCCCGAATTTTCTCGCTATCACAGAGAAGAGGAGCCATACCAGGTACCATTTCTGCTCCAAACCTGCAAACAAATATATGTCGAAGCAAGCCCTGTCTTATATAGTACCAGCATCTTTTACATCTACGAGATGAAGAATTTATTAAGTTGCTGCACGTTGTCTCAACACCTTCGTAGAGACTGCCTCGAGGCGATCACTTTACTCTGCATCACTAGTGCCGTGGATTACTACTTTGTGACCGGTCCCCTCCATTTATCTCAGCGTCACAACGATGCCTTCCTGAATCCATGGAGACAGGCATGGGAGGTTATTGCGACACAGCTGGTCGGACTAAGGGACCTGGAAGTGCGCCTTCTCAAGACCTACTCCCCTCGATTGGAATTGACTCTGCAAGAAGACTGGGTAAAGCCTATGCTGGGGATTCGAGGGTTAAGAAAATTTGAATTCGATCTGACGCAAGGAATCGGGCCTTATGAATCTACCGCTAAGTATAACGAAGAGTTAGACTGTTTCAAGGAGCAGCTGCGGAACTCAATGTGCTCTGCAAAGTGAAAGACACTCTGTCCAATACGTTTGCGACCCAGCATCATTCATTCCGAAGTTCATGTTGTATTCATCGAGTACAGTGGCCATTGCCGGGCAATCGACAGTTTCAGCGTTCAACTATCGTCAATGGTGATGATCCTGACATCGCAATCCGGGCCACTGGGATTGAATCTGCGTCTGTGCTATATTACCTTGTCAGTCAGTCAGTCAGTCAGTCAGTCAGTCGCTTTGATGTAAGAATGCCGTGGATGCAGCCAGCTGACCTGCCAGCCAGCTTCCCATCAACAGAAGAGATTCATCGAGCTCTTCCAGCTTACTCGTACCGAAGTGATCTACCACCCCTTTTAGTGTTGGCTCCTTTTGCGAGGGTATAATCCAAATACTCAAGCTATTCGAACCTAGCAACCACAACAGTCATGTCCGACAAGGGACGAGGAGTGCAACATTTTCAGTGCAAAACTCAAAACGGAAATGCATGGGCATCCACCACACGTTGTAAATGCTATGCTCTTATCATAATATTCGACTATATTCAAGCCATCTGGTAACGGCGGCCAATCTTCCCATAGCCCCTCCCATCTAGACACAAAGAGGCTTCTGAACATGAACCATCAGTTAGCCTCAAAGAATTTTTTGCCAATTACTCTATGGTTCCCATGCGGAGGCGATATGAATAGAAATCTCCATAGCCAAAAGCACATTGCAAATATCGAGATGGGCTCGGGAAAGGAATCGATAAAGACCCCCTCATCTCTCCATCTGCGGTATCTCATCTGCTTGGAACACCTCATCAAACCTTTCCTCCTAAGCGAGTCGAAGATTTCCATCAAAGACAAGCTTTTCAGTGCTCCACTATGCCAAGACATGAGTCACATATTCTACATTGGATCTACCCATTGGGCTTACTTACTTTATTGGATATAGCTCTAACTTGGCCCCAAGACTCCAAGGTATCATGGCCGAGTGGTTATGGCGCCGGGTTGCTATCCTGGTTCCTTTGGGAGAAGAGGTTCGAATCCTCTTGATATCGATATCATTTACTTTTTGGCCGATTTGAGATCTGGTCAACTGCTAGTGGACGCCATTAGAGATAGCTGAAAACGTGGATCATAGTACTGGTTGTAGGAACGAGGGGACAATGATTGGTATGATAAAGAACTTTTTCAGGACAATCGTTCATAGAAATTGGGCCTGTGAAAGGGATGTGATGGCAGGTAGGCTCGCGGGTGACAAAAAAGTCCGAACATTCAGGAGATTTTAGCCGAGATACCCCACCAAAATTGTATGCTCCCGTGTTCGGACTTTTTTGTCACCCGCGAGGTAGGGTGCTTGAGCAAAAACCCGTCCGACACTAGAAGAAAGGCACTGACTGTGCTCAAACAGGTTCAGACTTGCAAGACGGGGACCATAATGATGCTTCCCTTTACGCCACTAAATGTGTGCAACCTAAAGATCTCGACAATAGTAGCAATGAGTCTCCCACTACTATATACAGACGAAACCCTCACCACAGTCCCCAGTGACCCCAAACTCTCCATGCTCTCCTCTTCCTCAACATCCACGCAAACTCATCTACCCTCCATCACTTCAAGCATGGTAGAACACTAGGCTTCTCGTACGCGCCCGCGCTCGCTGAGTTCAATGTCAACCAATTTACCTTCATCGTTCCATTCGGACAATCCGACATCAACCAGTTTCATTGTCATGAAAATCGGGAGCCGTCTCGCTGAATACTCAGGATCCATACTTGCAGGCATCGGCATTATCATATAATGGGCGCCGCAAGGATTTTGCAGCAGCGACGGTACGTGAATGCCTAGCATGCTCCGAAGATTCTGAAGCAACGCTCTTCGATATGCGTGAGCTTGGCTGTACGGACGAATCCTTCCGCGGTAGCGCTGTACTAGGAGGTAACGCAGTTGTTGAAGCAGTCGCCAGGTATACGCAGCTGATAGACCATCAGCTTCATTGAGGTCTACAGGGGATTAGGGGTTAACCGGCTAGCAATGCGTACTTTCACCGCCAAAAAAAAGAACCCACAAGGCGGCAGTAGCACGCCCAACACCTCGGCTGGCCTTTGCTCCATATCACATGGACTATTCCCAAATCTCTCACACTGCCGTCTGGCTTTTACTAGATATGCTAGTACCAAATGTGCTCCTCGACCAGATTTCCTTTTGAACATACACTAAAGTGCATCGGCGCTTGTTCTATTCCAGCTTAGCGCATCTCTGCACAATGACGTTCTGTGTACTCACTTTCCCCTCAATCTTCTCTACCATAATTGTCTGATCTTACTCCAATCTGACAATGGCACCAAACGACAACTTCATCCAGCGTGCCGTAAACAACGGCGTCGCAACGGCCGGCAACTACGCTGGTGGTGTCGTCGACGCCGCGGGGAAAAGCGTCTCCGGGGCAGGTCGCAATGTTGGTAATAGGTGACTGGCTCTCCACCCTCATGCCTTTACCCTTCCAAAGCATGAAGAACCAGGTGCAATATGCTGACGAACATAGTGTGACCAACGCAGCGAACAGTGCTGGCGGCTCTGCCTCCGACTACGGCAACGGCATCAAAGACGCGACGAAGGCGTCTGGCCCGAGAACGCAGACGGCACAAAATCCGTTGGGAACGAGCAATAATAGCTTCGGAGGAAAGAAAGTTGTGAGTGGGACCACGTCAACGGGCAACTCAAGTGGAAGCAAAGGAACGGCAAGCAATCCATTGGGGCTGTCATGAAGGGGATACGTACACAAGTGGACAATCGGTCCAACCTGATACTACCAAGAAACGCTGCTGTCGGTGACTACGCTAGTACACCCGAATGTATAAACACCTTCTCCCGCTTTGAAAGTTGATGATCTTGCACGTTGAGAGAAGCAGGTTTCTGGGCCTGCTCCCGGGATTACTCCTGACGCTTCGAAGTTTCTGGAGATCTGGTATACTATGTGCAAAAAAAAATGAAATGGATACAGGTCTTTCAGTGTGAAAGTTCAGATACGGAAGCCTTGGAGGAGTAGCCGCGTCAAATGCGTTCTATTCTCTAGCTACCGAGGGCGTGCTCTGCGATAGTACCAATGTCGAGCTCTGCCTTGTCAAAGGGGGCCACGGCCTACCGTATACATTGATACTGATCAGATCCGCCGCCCCAACACTCACAGTCATGAATCCACCGTACCTATGCTCCGTATCGTCCTCCCCAGAGCACTTACGAGCCAAAACCCACGCCGAGCTCGCAACATAATTCACCCTCACAGGGTCTTCGTCTTTATCATTATTCATGTCGAGAAAGATCACGCAACTCCTATACGTGATTCTTGCCGGCAATTGGTACCAATCTGGGCTAGTCGAATGTTTTCTGCTAAAGATGTATGTCATCCATCTGTTTCTATCGCCTATGATCTGGTCGGAGGCTTTGTCGCAGTCGGAGGCGACGTATGGATATAAAATCTCACGCGGTAGAGGCGGATCGTAGCATGTTAGAGCTCCCTTAAGGCTGGTGGTGATACCTGCTAACGATCGATTCGACATAAGTGCAGACGTGTTGAAGATTGAATTTCCAACACTGGCCAGAGAACCTAACATTCGTACATCTGAGCTGACGGAAGACGTGTCACTGATCTTTGGTGACTTGCTGATCGCTCGTGTCCTGGTGACAGCATGCGCGCTGTCGGCTGCTGTCCGTACTGCTACTAGTTCTGATGAGGCCATGCCAGCAATAGAAACTTTCAACAAGTCCCTGGGTCCAGCTATTCGTCTCCCTCCTCCCAACGATGTGGTACCCGATATTTCCGATGCATTGCGATCTATCTTCCCACCATCAACTATCATGGTGTTCGACGTCTTAAGCCTCAACGCCCTGCTATCCGCTTCATTGCCATCTTCAACCGGCCGTTCCCTCCCAAATACCATCACTTCGACCACTCTCCTTGGCCCGATAGTTCTCTTCCCGCCCAGATGATAATTTGTTCCAAGACATTCGTCCGCCAGGTTCAACGCTGTTGTAAATGCCACCACAGGCTGGAAATTGTCTCGGTCATCATCATTTGCAACATCCAAAGAAATGACGCAGGTGCCATTCCTGACCACCTTCGGCAATTTGAACCCTACGTGTCCTTTACGGGCGAAGACTCTTGGGCGAAGAGGGTATTTGATACCATCCAAGAGAGCGTTCGCAGCTTTGTAGCAGTCCTGGAAGGAGGTAGGAAGGAGGCGGCGGTCGGTGAAACAGTCACTATTCTCGACGAGGATTGGAGAGGCGTTCGGTGAGACTGCAGAGTGGAACTCTATGGACGATACATTTGGTACGAGCCGTGCGTTTGGTGGGAGGGAAAGGGTCGAAGCTGCCCAGGGGTAAAGCGCGATTGTCAGCAACCTCACGAGCATTTCTTGGTGTAGTAGGATCCAGCATTTTTCAGCAGTTACACATGTGGATGGAGAAAAGACGCGCATCTCAACTGCTTTCTCGCGCTGCGGCTGCTACCTTGTGGGCCGTCCACATAGGCTCTTGCGCTTCGCGCGTGGTTCTCGCACGCTACCCGAATGTGCGACTCGAATGTGCTCAGTTGAGCGTGAATATTTGAAGCAGCATACGTCATGCTCTGCCTCGACGAGGAGTCGATAGAGTTTCGGTCTTAGTTCAAAGTGCCCAGAATAAAGACGGTATGGATAGATATTCTATACCAGCCAAGTGAGAGCAGTCAAAGGAATTTCCCACGTCCTCCTTACCTTATCACAGCTTTCGAAGTCGGAGAATTGCCATTGAGAAGTGATCCAAATGATAGGCTGAGCAACGAGCCTCCAGCCACCTGCCATTACATTGGGCACTGGCGTATACGAGTGCGAGCCTTCATCGGATGCTATCGATTAGCAATGTGCTCACGATCAAACCACGGGGCGCATGAATGCCCTCAGTACCACCTAGCCGTCTTGTATCAATGGCATGTCCAGAACAGTCACCCCATTGCGATTTCCTCTTTCAGACCCGAGTGATGCAATGGAGAGACGCTGTGGCGACGGCAGGGTACCATAGCCTATTGATTTACAGGCGTTGCGGCATAGCTATCTCTTGCATCCTATAAAACCCAGACTTCCATTCCGAAGCAAAATTCCACATCCTCAACATCAATCTCCTACGACTAGATCCCAGCCACTGCCGTATATTATAGGGCTCAAGAGTCCATAATCTGCCTCTCCATGAAGCTGCCATGAACCCCTTCACCAAGAACCACACACGCATATTACGATGCTCTAGGAGCGTGATAGGCTGGGCTAAGCTCACAAAGGACTGGTGTACTTCACAGCTTGTGTCTTTGGAATTCCACTGCACTTCTACCCAGATAGAACACTTCACCGTCTCGAGGTATAGACGACCGTACCGAAACTAGCATCCCTCATGTACGAAAGCACAACACCCCACATCGAAGCCACCCTAAACCAACCATTCACCGCAGGAATACATCTCACAAGACTTGTACTGACATGAATCCTACGACCTCGAATACAACGCTGGACCTGATTATATGAAAGAGGAGACATGCTAGAATTGCATACAAGCACCATCACGCATCAAATCAACGATACCTGTATACTCCAATCTAGAATAGTTCTATCATACTAAAATCTACCCACCTTCCTATCCCTTATCACGGCGCTTGGACAGATATGTCGCTCCTGCAGCGTGAATTATCCTTGTTTCCGCTTCTATCATTTTACGACCATTGCTAGTTTGATATATTATGGTAGAGCGTTTGAGGTCCTAAACATCTGTTGATCATCAACGATTGTCTCGCAAGAGATGGAACGCAATGGTGATAGAGTAGTTTTAGATCGGGTGAGTCTTATATCAGATGTTGATCTACAATGAATAGATTGTTTTAATGTTGGTTGGTTTATTTCTTGTGTACAATACGAACCCTACATCTATCCAACCAAATCACCACGTACTACCAGCTACGCTCCCCACCCCAATCATCCACATCTCCACAAACCCAACATCTATTCCCACCTCCCAACTCCGCGCCATGTACCACATGTAAATACAACACGCCTGTCCCACATGTTTCCCAGATCTTTTCCACAGGTAAATTCCGGCACACGAGTCCCATTCCATGCATTGATAGAATAAGCTGGGAGTGGGTCGTGGGGAGTGAGCGGGTTTTGCGGTGATAGGGGAGAGGAGGAGGGGGGAGAGTGGAAGAGTGAGGGAGTGAGGGTATGGGAAGGTGGGGGAGAGAGGGGGAGATGGGGGGAAAGGGGGTGGTACACTGGTTGGGAGTGAGAGTGGGAATATGAGAGAGCTTCACGGCAGGGGGGAGCGGCATGGGGTACATACTACTTCGGATCGGGAGGGGGGATCGGTAAGGGAGTGCATGGGATAGAGGAAAGATGATTAGGAGTGCTTGTTGGCGCAAGGTGGAGTTTTGATGTTGGTTTGAGGTGTGCTGGCGTGTTGGAGAGATGGGGTTGGGGGATGGGGGATGGGGATGATGGGAATGAGAATGAGATTGTTAGTTCCTCCTTGGATAGCGGATGGTAGAGAATGATCGACCGAGATGTATGTACGATAGGGCTTATTGGACCGAGTCTGTGATGTTCCAGTGCACCATCGAGTCCTCCTAGTAATCGGGGCCCCCTTGAGTCGCAAGCTCCTGCTACTGGCAAATACGCGTTCGGCCAGAGGATACGTTGACTGCTCATTCATCCTCTAGCGGTCTTGGCATCCGTCTTCTCTGGATCCTTCTGCTCCTCCTTCTGCTTACCACTCGGTTCATTGTTCCTCGACGGCGGCGCCTTCTTGTCATGATGATGCAGTTTTCCCTCCTTCTCCTCTCTCCGCTCCTGCTCCCTCGCTGCTTCTTTCCTGTCGTTCATCTTCCTTTCCTCCGCTTCGACCATATCTATCGCTCGCCGTCAGCGCTTACACCTTCGCACCTTCGCGGTACATGTGCTCCAAAGAGGAGAATGAACGTACCTCTCCACTGATCCTCCCCCGCATACCGTTCATGATGAATCTTCTTATCAATCAAATGCTTATGCTCCGGATCATTCGGATCCAACACCTGCACCGTCTCCCACCTCCCCTCCCCCTTATCCCGATCCCCCACCTCAAACGCCGCCGTAGCAATCAACACCGCAATCGTCAGCGTCTGCGCGTAAACCCTAGCCTGCACCAACTTCTGCTGCGTCGACAGATACGGAGAACGACCGACGATGCCGAGCGCGAGGCCCATGCTGAGAACCCATGAGACGCCGACGATGGGGTAGCGGTTCTCTTTGCCCCAGACCATGAATTTCTCGTAGGTGGATCTGCGTTCGTCTTCGGCGAGGCGGGCGAGTTCGGAGTCGTCTTTGTAGCCTTCGTCGGGGTGGCGGGATTTTTCGAAGCTGCGGGAGAAGCGGTCGGCTGTTACGATTGCTGTGGTGGAAGGGGAGCGGCATTAGCGAGGGTGTACTGTGAATAGTCCCTATTATGCAATTGGTGCATATTGGACCATGCGAGCTCATCTCAATCCGATCCAGTCACTATCTCTGTGTTGAGCAGTCGTTCTTCCTCGAACGTCCCACCCATAGGCTCAATTGTATCCCATTCCTCGTACAGCCCGTATTCCTCCTCTATCCCATGTCTCAACCGGAGTAATCACTCACCCCCGAATGTCGCACCAGATGTGCACAGGAACGCACGCAATGGGAGCGTCAATTGCCGAAAGGCAGGATATCGTATACCAGCTCCATAAACACCACCGACACCCAGACCCAGTCCTATCAGACCGCCCAAACTGCCTCCTTTGAGCGTTTCACTGGGCAAAGCATTCGCGTTAGCCCGAGCTGCATGAATGATGAGAGATTGGGAGACGGACTTGTAGTGAGCTTGCTCTTCTTCCTTTGTGAGAATCTTCATTGCCGCCGCTGAAGGTGGGCAGCTATCGAAGCATGGGCGTGGGCGTGGAGAGTGTCCTTGAGGGGAAGGATTAGAGCTGGCGCCATCAATAGCTGGGCGCGGAGATACGGCTGACACGTGACATGACGTAGCTATCTTCTTAATAGGACGCTTCAATACGGACGAGAGGCATATTTACGATCAGGACATGCCTTACGATGTAAAGTACACCTACGTAGTGTTTCCTCTCGAGATACATGTCTTCCATGAGTTTCCCCTTATCATGATACTCATCCAAGAGATAAGTATATCCTGACAGACGAAAGCCCCATCGAACGCCAGCTTCATTATCTCATCATGGCTTACGGATCATCGCCAGAAGGGAGATGATATGGTTGCAGTGTGCGGTCGTTGTTAGAGGATCTTTTCGGGATTGGAGGGGCGATTATTTGGTGGATGATGTATGTGTAGTGAGAGATAAAGATTGAAAGATAGGGGGTTGTGCTTTGTGCGTTGAAGGGGTTCTTGGTGTGGATTGGATTGTAGATCATTTGGTCAATCGTTGGTCAACATAATATTGAGTAAAACTTGGTTGTAGAAGTTGATTTCAGCGGCGTGCCTTTCTGATGATGTTGTATCGCGGTTCCGCCGCGAGCATGCTGTGCTTGATGTAGATCAGTCTGCATGCATTGATTTGCTGTTATCATGTTCGGAACTTTCGATCACTTCTTCTTTCCCTTCGTCTTGTCCAAAACCTCGATCCAATGCCTCTTCACCCCCCTTTTCTCCAAAGCCTTGACAACAGCATCTCTCTGTGGCCCCTGCACCATGATCTCCATCACTGGATTCTTCGGGCTGCTGCCCATCAATTGACCTACACTCGTTGAGCTCGCGCAAGCCTTCTGCAGTTCTTCGGCCAGCGGTTGCGGATTGATATGGAACGCTTCTACCCCCGAAACCTTCGTTACAGTCTTATTGCCTGACCGAGTCTCGAGGATTATATGTACTTTTGGTGCACTGCCAGCTTTCGCTTTGACACTCTCTCGCGTCTCATCGTTGCGGAGGAGTACCCAAGATGGTGAACAGCTCTGCAGGATTCGGTCGATCAGTGCGTCTCGTGGAACGCTACCTTTCGCAATAACTTCCCTGTCTAGTGGAGAATTGCCACCAAAGACTGCATTTGCTAGTATCGGGTTCAGATTGACCAATCGCTTGTTGGTGCCGGAGATCAAGTTCTCAGACTCGATGTACGCTGCGATAATTGGACGTAGCTCCGTTGGAAGATAGAGCGCCTTGACGCTTACGTTGGATGCTTCGAATATTGACGACAGCTGCTCCTTTGGCCGGAATAGATTGATGATACTGATCTTCTGTCCAACCGAGTCATCTGCGGGCGAGCCGCCAGCTGCAACGGCCTTGCCACCACCGCCCCCTCCTGACTCTGCGCCTGGCGTATCTTTCTTCGGCAGCTTGTAGGGTGCAAAGCTTGTGAACGCCTGATCAGTGAAAGCGATGTCTAGGACAACGCATTCGCCGCCATCGCGATCCTTGGACTTCAGAAGCTTCTTCTTGTCTAGGGCCTTGATAAACTTCTTTGCATTCTTCCAGCTGGTCTTTTTGATTTGGAGAGATGATGCCTGCTTTGGGGAGAGGATAGGGAAATATGGTAACACGAAGTTGGAAATGACAAGAGACTGATGGATGGGAAAATTGAGGCCTTCATGCGGGTCGCTCTTATGGGTGTTGTGGTGGTGTTGGACTCCATATAGAAAGGCGTTCCAGAAGATGTCATCAATCTCTGCAGGTTATCAGAACATGATTCCTGTAGGAATGCAGTAGTATGCCGTACCTTTTGTAGATAGCTCTGTATCTTCCTTGCCTACCTCTTCGTATGGCTTGGCATCCTCGCCTTCGACAAAATTGTTGTGAGGCTCAGCTTTTGCCTTTCCGTCAACATCATTATCCAATTGTACGCCACCTTCTTCAGAGTCATCGTCTTGATCTTCTACATGTACGTTTTCGACTCCAGTCGCTAGCGCCACATCAACCTCGTCTGTGTCCCACCCCTCAATGCGGTCCGGAGCACTTCCTCCAGACTTTCCTGATGAACTCCATGACCATAACTCGTCTCCATCCCAATGCTCGCCTCGTAGGGCATGCCCTTTGGTACCTTGTACCTGCTCTAGAGATGCTACGTCAATCTCACAGATCCCCACGACCATGGGCACGCTAGGTCTCTCTAGGCTTGCTACAGCCACAATAGCATCCTTTGTAGCTTTCGACGGGAAAGGCGGGCCCCTTTGCAGACCCGGTGTCATGAGAGGGGCGCCACCACGTAGCTTCTGTAAGACGAAATCTGGGGTATGGAGGAGGGGAACCAGTTGAGGATGCTTCCATAATGTGTAGACTGTGCCGAATCGTTTCAGTCATGTTTCAAGCATATTTCGGCTGCCGACACCAACCAGTAGGGATTAGCCTTTCTTCCACCTTGAACCACAATATCCGCTGCTCCTCTCCATGATGCGCCCCAGCATACACTGTCCCAGAAATAATCTTCAGATCAGGCCCCGCAGTCGTTGTGAACCTAGCAGACAAGGCATTCTCCGGCAGTAGCGACTTTCGCAGCGCTCCCAGGCTCAAGCCTGAAGCTGCCTGATCTTCTCTGTTATCATTATCCACGCCATTGCTGGGAACCTCGATGTTGAAATTTGAAATGATTTGGTCTGCTATTCTGCGTCCGTCTGAAGAACGGAGAGGGGCGAAAGGTTTGATCTGTGAACTGTCAACTGCTTGGGATTGTTGTATTAGTAGTCATCCCTACGTTGGGCTTCTTCTTGAACATTTCAGCCTGATAGATCAACGCGTTGAGATCACCACTGTATTACAGTTTGGACTCAGTCATGTTGTTGTTGGAGATTGCATTCAGCCCTGTTCTACTATAATTTTGCTAGAACTAGTGGCTTGGCACTGGGACACGTTTTTGATACCTTCTTTGCTACTAGTTATACTTAGAGTACATTATAGACAGTCACAATCACGTTATTCGACATGATTAACAAATGTGAGATAGTCTGAGGTACTTCTGGTAAGTACTGCAGAGAGCTAGGGATATGATAGATGCTTCAGGTGAGGAAGACAGCAGACCTTGGCAAGGCTCGCTCTCTGGATCAGATCCGTATTCTACACGTCTGTTGATGAATCAGTACACCGTCTTACATTCAATGCCGGCGTTTCTATCGGTCATCGCGACAACAATACTTTCAGTATGCCAATGGCCGTATCATTGGCCCCCCCCAACCTGTCAATATATCGGGCTATCGATCCATGGCAACTCTAGGATCGTTAAGGCCAACAAATGCACCTTTGCACACAGCGTCTGCAGTAGAACCTTAACCAAATACGCTGTTTGAGTAATTGCTTGTGCTGTGAAGCCGTTGAATGAGAGGGAGGCGCTTGCTAGGTGGAAGATACAATCAAAAGTGCTTGGATCTGCCAGATAATTCAACACGATATACATGAAGAACGATGCAGCAGGTTCTGAGCTAGCTTCTTGGTCGCTGGAATGACGGCACTACAAAATAGCAGTGTAGTTGCAAACAATTCGTCGACCAATATCTTGTCCCTATCATCCAATCTTTCGGCCCTTTGTATCGACAACGATATGCCTTCTCTCGGTTGTGGAATATACGTTATATGAACATTTGATCGATAAAACTTCTACGATACAACTGGCCAGAACTGAAAGACGTGGTAGAAGATACATTGAAACCTAGTCTATCTACCTTTCCCAAGTCGTCCGTTATTGTCCAACAAGCTATCAGTATGGCAAGTTTTGAAACAATTCGGTACATCACAAAATGATATGCCACCAATGCTGACGCTCAGAATCTGACCTCTTTCGATTCTCCACTCCAAATCCCCGGAACCACAACGCAGTAGCGATATACATCTTGGGTGTCACTCAGTTAAAGTTGTGTCTGCCTTCGTGGGCCATAAGTGGATCGTGCAGACTTAGCACATGGATTTTGTTGTCGCAAGTGACGCGCTTGAAGGATAAGGTGCGCTGCTGGGGTTCCAGGCGCTTGCCGCACTTGTTGTGTGGTGCGTTTTGGATGCGTGAGTTTCGTATATAATCGCAGAGGTGCGTTTCAGGTAGGGCGGAAGGGCCTTCGGTCATTCCTGCACAGAGCTATCTTCTGGCGTTGTGTGCGCCACTCTCATAATTGACAAGATGCTCATCTGTAGCTTAGATTCGTGACGTACGACCTTGAGCCTGGAGCCACGATGCTAAATACGACGTGGAAAATCCTCTTGACAATTGCATTGCTCATCCTTTGTATCGATGGTGCCACCATTCCCGTCTCGATCGCTGTATTTCTCAATAACGAGCATGAGTTGTCAAATGCCTCGTCAGATGGCCTTTCCGAACCAATCAACTCTCAAGGACCCGCAAAGTCAGATCTAAACGCAACCGGAGTCTCTCCGAACGGAACTGCAGGGCAAAATAACCTCAGCTGGTCACGATACGTTACAATAGGGATTCAACGTACCAAGAGCTTATTCCCCGGAACTCTTCCAATATCAATCAAGACCTACTCCTGTGACGGTCATGACTATTCCCACTGGCATTACCTAAATTGCTACACCATCGCCTTTTCTGGGCTGAATCCCACAAGCTCTGCATCGATAGAGGGTCGTTGGGACCAGATGAAGGCTGATATACCGTACTGGAACGTGCCTGTGCAGTCAATCGGCAGGCAATTATCTCCTCCAATAGTGCCTTGGCCACCATTTATGGCTCTAGATGACGTCGAAGGGTTGGCGAGGAGTATGGGACATACGCATCGATACCACACAGTCACATTGGAAGGGGTGCAAGGGAGCCGAAATAGCTTCTATTATAAGTTTTACTCGCGGGAGGTGGAGCCTTGGCATTGTAGTTTCCATGATGCGATGTTGGATACAGTTGCGAATGGTAGGTGAGCGACGTTTGACGGAATGGATAAGGAAAGCCTTTGAGCCAAGTATGGAGACTGTGCTCTTTGTGCTGAGGAAATTTCAATCGATTCAAAGCGACTTGTTGGCGACCGTCAGACACGTGTGCCAGATCCTCCCAATCGAGTCGATAGTGAACGCCATGCACCTTGAGGCCGAATAGACAGTCAGACTGAAGGCGCTGATTTTACAAGATTTCGACGCACCAAATTCACCGGTGAAGCGCTTCGATCAAGTCCATACGTGGATAAGCCACTAATGGAAGCTAGTCTGATCGTTCATGGTATGTATATTCGATCTTTTTTTCGCATATTATTCCGAATACTTCCCTCGATTGCTCTTTGATGACTCGGCATTGATGCTTTGTGAGAGGACAAAAGACCCTCCCCAGGCCCAAGGTATCCTCAATGGTCTATTGGTCACGGACAATACCATTATAGCAGAAACAATGGTCAATTACGAACCCCTTTGATCCTAATCCGGGACATCAAGAAGCCATTGACACTGTATTATGAACCCTACTCTCTCACCATCCTCTGATCCCCTCTCTCATCCTTCTTTCCCAACCACCAAGTCTTATATATACACCCCCCACTTCCCTAAACCAGCCTCCTTACCACCAAGAACATCAACACCCAGCCACCGAATCCAATCCTCCACATACCCCCCAAAATGCGTTTTCCCCTACCCAGTCAGACTTACGATCATTGCCCATCGCATACAGAACCAAGAAAGCCGTCATGGTATCATATCGGAAGCCAGACTTCGTGGAATGTGGCTCGGCAGAGAAATTTCTGGCTCAAGGTTGGGTTGGGAGTGGGTGCGGTGGGTTTTGTGGCGTTGGGGCTTTTTCTGGTCTTGTTTCCGCTGCATGTGCATGGGAAGCTTTAGGTGGGATGGTTCGGGAGTGGAGAATGGAAGGGAATGGTCGCGGAATTTTGAGGTTTTGGGAAGTTTGGGTTTCGGTCTGGACAGGACTGTTGGTCATTCTGGACAGATAGATTACCAGAAGCGTGACAAGAAGTGATTGATGGCCTTCCTCCAGACACGGAAGTACTAGAGTTGAAACTGTGACATATCATGGAGCACGCAAAACAAGTGTTCCTCATGATGTGCACGACAGGCCTTGTTCTCTAGACTCCGTATGACACTTAATCCATAATAAAATTTGCCAACCAAGTTCTAGATCAACAAACCAAGAATGGCCATTACAAATGAGAAGTCGACCGAGGGTCGGTTGCAAAAGTCCCTGCCGACTTTCTCTGGTAGGGAGGCGGGAGAAAGTCGGCAGGGACTTTTGCAACCGACCCTCGGACAGCGGAAAAGCTTCGCAGTGAATATGCAAGTTTCACCCCCTAATTATGTATGAGAGTCTGCACCTGCATTGTCTTTTGCACTGATCTCTTTCGAGAGAGTAGTCGTAGAACATACCCTTTACCTTACTTCACCGGACGTATTCAGGACGTCAGTAATGTGACTCCGGAGCAGATAGTGATAGAGAACAGAAATAGAAGGGGTCACTGCCAAGCTTTCTCAGGTATTCTGCAAACGCCAAATTCCAAGGCACCGTTGCCAAGACTTTTGACAGGCGAGGCGCGTTTGTTTACTGTTGTAGAATCGACCATCACCATTGTAACGTTCACAACTTACACTCTTTACTCACTGCTTTATGTTCTTTCCTTTGTTTCTTTCATTTTGCACATACGTTTGTTTATACTGTTACCAGGAACGCCATGAAGGGAGCAGATCCTAGTGAGATGGTGGGTTCAAGCCTAATCCTCTTCTTTCCATGCGTCTCCCGCTGCAGGAACCCGCGTATGCGATGCTAATCATCGTTCATGCAGCTCGAAGGTACCTCGCAGCAACTCCAGAACGCTGCCAACACACCCAATGCGGTGCCCTCCACAACGTCGAAGACCTGGACGAATCCCCGAAAGCGTCCCCACCACGAGTCCACGTCCCTCTTCGAGCCGATCAGCAACGATGACGCTCTACGGGAGGGGAATTATGGGAATGAGCTACACGATTCGAAGAGGAGCAGGGCAGCGGAATGGCCACTTAAGAACACCGACTACACAGCGGACAGTCGGAAGCAAGGTGAACGTAATGATAAAAGGTCGAGCTCTACCAGCATACGCCCGGGCAAATTCCTGGAGGGGAGCATGAATGATAAGATTAGCCAGAAGCCTCCAAGTCTATACACGAGAGACGAACAGGCTATGGAAGAGTATGCGAATATGAATGGGAACGGTGACCGGGAGATGAACATGGACGTAGACATGACTTATGATGCGGGGATTGAGTCACATAAGCCATCGGGAATGTTTCGCTTCGGAAAGGCAATTGCGAATGCCTTCAAACCGCTCACGGCGTGGCAGGGTAGGTTCAAGGAGAAGGAGAAGGAGAAGGAGATTTCCACGAGCCCAGAGAGGAATATACTTCAAGAGCGTCAAGCCAAAGCCGCCGACGCTTACGCTGAATTGAAGAAAAGCGGCTTCAAGGGAACGCAGGCATATCGTGGCGTTGATGATCCACCGGCAATCAAGGTTGAGGACATGGAGAAGCAGAAGAGCCCCTTTCGGGACTCCGGCATTGACATGAGCGGTGAAGGATCCTCTGAATGGACGCCCAATGATCAGCTCATTGATTTCACTGATGCGCTGTTGGTGCCTCCGCCGCCGCAAAAAGCTCGCGCGTCCAGTGCATTGTCTGAAGCAAGCTCTGCACGCAAAACGACCCATCATCTCCGCAAACCCTCTTTGCAAGGACTGAAGAAGGCCGCTTCGCAGATCCACCTGTCCCCCGTCAAGAAGTCGTCAGAGACACCCCCAGTCCCATCCATCAAGGTCGAAAGTGCCTCGGAACACGCTCTGTTGAGTCCTCCAGGTCTGGGGCTTCGCAGGGAGCCATCGAAGAGAGACATTGCAAAGCAGTACAAGCTCAGCAAGAAGGTCAGTGACTTGGAGAATAAGCTTGAGACAGCCCGTCGACAGTTGGAGCTGTCCGTGTCGAATGCGCCGCCCGTCCCTGATCTGCCTCCCCATGTGGGTCGAAAACCTTTCCGGCCGGGTACTCTGCCGTCGCTCCCTTCTGAACGGAACATGACACCTCTCAAGGATACTCCAGCACCGCCTCCTCCCATGATGAAAGGGGAGCTACTAGGCGAGATACTTCAAAGCCTACCGCCAAGACGCAGCAGTGCTCGCCTAATCCAGGACTCTAATCCATTCACCCCAATGACAAGAACCGAGGGCGTTCGAGACCTCGAAGGTAGAAGAAACAGTACAGAAGTCGCAAGACCTCGTACGTCCCGTGGCATCAAAGCCCAGACACCAACAGGCGTGCACAAGCGCCTACCAAGGATTCCCTCAAAAGCATTAAACAACTCACCATTGACATACGCTGAGAACGTGCCATCGTTCCCCAAAGCTTCCAAATCAATCCCTCCAAGCAACGACATTCCATCAGCCCCAGCAGCCAGTAAGGTGACCGACCACACATCTGTGGCACACAACCATCGTCTCCCTCCCACATTCGTCGGCCGCCCTACTACTCCCTCAACCATACCTACTCAATCGAAGAAGCTCAACCGAGGAATCTCCCCGCCTCCGCCAAGTCTAGCCTCCGCCAAGAAAGCGAATATCGCATTGGAGAACAGTGCCACGCCAATGGAAGGAATCGAGCCATCCTCATCAGCTGTCGCCGCAGCGCACCCTCCAGTATCAAAAGCCCCCTCGAATACCAAACGAGGCATCTCACCGCCCCCACCTAGTCTAGCCTCCGCCAAGAAACCAACGATACTATCCGATGAGACTGCTACACCTGCAAAAGTACCTGGTTCAAGTGGTTTCCCCCATATCGATCAAAGTGGCCCTCTCCAAACCATTTCACTACAAGCGTTGAACGGAGACCCGATCAAGAAAGCTACCGCTGTCAAAGGCCAGATCTCACCTGGGACGCAGAAAGAGGCTTTCGAGTGGGGTGATGATGTTTTTTGAATACGTTGAAACTCTGCTTAGCATGCGTTCTTCCTACTCCTCTATCTCGACCGATACGATACGACACGATACGGTCCTCCCTACTGCAAAATGAGTCGCATATTCATGCCCTTGTACATTCTTACACCCCCTGTACCTTCTAATACCGCTGAGCCGAATACCCCAAGAAAGACTGTGATGTGAGCTGGCGATGGCACATATGGAATGTTGTATATTAGCAAGGAGTCTTGGTGTTACGCAGATGCGAACTATTAATTCATTCGTTGATGAATGGATTATGTACCTACATGTGGTTACCCACGTGAATGGACCGTAATTTATCTATACCGTCCCTTACGAATGATAGATGGTTTATGCACTTTTGCTATGGAGTGTTGATTCACAAAGAACTCGAGAGTCCCCTTCCCCTTCCTCTTCCTATTCCCTTCCCCCTTCCTCTTTGTCCTTCCCTTCAGTAAAAGACTTACTCCAAACATAATAAAAACTATAAAAAAATTCCCAACACAAAACTCTCACCCCTAACCATCAAAAAAGGCAAGCAAAGACTGCACTGATTCACCTTCCGCATAAGGAGCTTTTCCTATCGAAGACGGCGGCTGGCCCGGTAGAGTCTGCAGTAGGCTCTACTGTGTGTATCCAAAAACCTACACGATAAACACATTGAAAGTATAGCATGTTCTTCAAAATTGACCGGTGGAAAGGGATGTTCGAAGCAGGATTGTTGTTGGGAGCGCTACATTTTCATATTCTATGCCAATTGAATACGTTTCCTCACTCGTCTCTTTCACCAGACGCGCAACACGCAACACGCATTCATACGACATGTAGACAAATTACCCCAAAAGCTCGCTAGAACACCTAGTACTAACCCGAATACATCATTCTCGATAGAATATCCTTATACGCGTTCTCCCCAAGTCGAGTATATGTTGTCGATTCTGTAGAGTGTTGACTTTGCGCAAACGACTTCTCTATTCAAATATGATTGTCTGGAGTGAGTGATTGGAAAGGGATTTCGACGATGCTTAGGATATCATGTCTTGAGTTTCGTTGGAGAGGGTGAGAGGCTACGGTGTATCACCTCTAAAATGTGGTGTTTCTGCGGAATATTTTGGGAGCTTGCGTTTGTCAAGCCTCGACACGACTAATTTATTCTAGTATTATATATGATGATAGCGAGCATGTTTTGGGAGGGCGACCCCTTAGTGGCTTGCGTCTTTAGGTCAGTTGGGAGAAGGTCAGACTGAAGTTTCAACTTCGGTCAGAATATGACATCTGAAGGGTAAGACGCAATGTCTTTTGGCTTTTTTTATTAGTCTGGAACAGACAACGAGGCATAAATATCACCCAGGATAGGCAAAAATTACGCTCCATGATCAGACAGACTACCCTAATTAGACCCCCTTAGGTATAGATAGATACCATACTATCCAGGAATCACAAAGAATGGAAAGCTCGGATCTCTGACGCTACTGACGCTATTCGCCATCGTGATGTATATATTAGACTCATGTATATCGTATCAATGCTAAGTACTATTCATTATATATGTTCTAGCCTCCTCAACTCCCTCCTCTCAGACCCCTCACTCCCCTTCCCCCTTACCGGCAGCGGTCTCAACGGCCACTCCTCCACATCCCCATCCGCATCCAAGATCGAGAACATCGTCGTCGTCGTATCCTCACCCCCCATCGTCCTCGGCCCATCATCACCCCCAATAAAACTCCTCATCCCCGTCATCCGCGCCCCCGGAATCGCCACATCGTCCAAGTCCCCCGTCCCCTCCGTCGACGTCATAAACCCACTTCCCTTCTTCGCCCCCAGCAAACCCATCCCGCGCCTCCACGCGCTCGCCACGCTCCACTGCTGCTGCCGCGGACTCTGCGCGCCTCGACTGGTGCCTGCCACGAACATGATGCGGAACGCCGTCAGCGAGATCGTCGAGACGGAGACGCAGGATTCGATCTGCTGCCAGAGGTAGACCCAGCCTTCGTCGAAGGCGTGGCGGTAGACGAAGCCGGAGATGCGGATGATGGCGATGAGGATCATGAGGACTTGGAGGCAGAGGAAGGCGGCGAGGCCGAGTTTTTGCTGCGTTTGCATCTTTACGCGCCAGAGGATGTTGACTGGGATTGCGAGGACTGGGGGGTGTGAGTTAGATTGGCTATGAGGGTTTGGTTGGGCGGAGGGTGAATAGAAAGGAGTGTTAGCATACTCATGAGATCGGTGAGGATATCCAAAGCGATTGCTATAGCTCCGACCTCGCGGGCGTAGCTGACGGAGCAGGATACTACGAATCCCCATACATCAGAATATTATATCCTGTTGGTATGGAGAGGGGCTACTCGGGAGACATACAAGCTATCAAACCGTCATGGGGACAAGCGATGACCCCATCGATCAGCGAGAAAAGATACACCACCGCCGTGACTGCAACTACAACTCTCCAATAGCGGTGGATACTCGGCAGCCGCAGCACGAGATTTCGGAAGAAGGAGAGAAAGCCAAACTTGACGGCAAAGATGGTGGTCCAGCTCAGGATCAGATAAACCCAGTTGAAGCGTGCGAAAAAGTTGATCTTGCGTAGCAGGGTGTCCAGGTCGGTGATGCCCGATCCGCCGCCGCCGAAGAGGCCGATGGGATTGAGGCTGGTGGCTTCGATCAGGTAGACGGTGGGCGTAGCGTAGAGGAGGATGATCGTGGCGGCGGTGAGGCATGAGCATGCGAAGAGGAGAAGCCAGTCGTCCAGGCACAGGCGTTTGGTAATGTGCAAGCCTTTGTTGAAGTGCAGGCGGACGACGATACGGGCGAGAGCGACGGAGATGGCGACGCCGTAGGAGAGACCGGTAATGATCTGACGGCGGGAAACGGGAGTTAGCATGAAGGTTACAAGATGGCGCAGTTGGAGTTTCGCATTTAGTAATTTGATGTTGTTGACATGTATATACGACGTGGAGTTCATATTCCGAATGACGCACCTTGATGGCAAGTATTGGAACTTTACCGGTCTGTTCTGTCATCGTTCGGCTGCTTGCGAAGAACAAGGGTGGTGTTCCTCTCCAGGTGGTTTCCTACCACAGGGAGAGGTCGAAACTACCCACGCATCGCAACGGCACATCCATGTTGACGAAAAGTGAAGAGATCGATGTTTCACTGTCAGATATACGGATGTTTCGGTTCTTGCATTCGCCCACCACTGTTCAGCATTGCCGAATTCTGACTTCCAGGCGTTCGTAGACCCCAGATTGTCAATCTTAGCTTGCGTGCACCAGCAGTAGCAATCTGCAGCCATCTGCAGGCTGAACCAAGCAGTCACCTATCAATATGCCCAGCCCACCATCATCCTGAAACGCACGGTCCTGAATACGGCCCGATCACTCACCCTAAATGTCGTGTATTGTGGTGGAGTGACTAAGCAGGTATATCAGTACTGACGCGCAAATGGGAACGACGCGCTTAAGTATGGCTTCACGGCACACAATAATATTGTTGGATGCATCATTTGCTGTGGCTGACCTAATGCAGCAACCATGGTCACTTGACCCAAGCTGGAAATTGCTTTTGTTGTTGTAGAAGTTGGTGGTGTAGCTCGAATATGCAGCTTCCTTAGCTTGGATCGAGAATTAATGCGACTCTGGTTTGGGAACAGTAGAACTTGTACCTAAAGCCAAGGCATTTCCGTGAAAACTGCGGGCATCGTCGAGGACCCATCTGTAACATTCGAAGATAATCTGGCACTCTTGACGCTCGTTGGTCTGGCGTTCATGATGGGGTCCTGACCGGCGAATTGCGAGGTTTATTCAGAGATGATGAGAGCGTCTCTGCGCTAACAATCCGAGGACATGATTGCTTAAGGTATAATTGATCTTAATCAACCAATATGGTATTGTATGTGTTGGGACCGTGCCAGAGCAAGTATCTTAGCATCGACGAATTTCATTGTCTCATGTACTGCAATCAGTATCGACATGATAGCCGTGTAGCTTCCAATTGAAGTGAAAAAGGGTGCTGGATCATCGGTTGATATAGCCCCCAGAGATCAGAGCCAATGTCGATATTGAAGTAGAGTAGCTTGCTGAAACTTGAGTTTATCATGTGAGCCAGCCAGGCTGAAAGGTGGATACTCACTTTTGTCGATTCCCATCCATCATGAAGCCGCAATCATGAGCAGACGCGAGCCGCCATTTACGGGCTGCAGTATCGACACTGTTCGACGGCCGCGATACCACTACCGATCGCTCTTCTCAAGGTTTATTCAAAGAAGTTCATCAGACCGACGCGCGTACTATCTATGGTGTTGCTCTACCGTATTGAAGATCAAATTAGCCTGGCCCCAAAGTGAATCTGTCGCATCGGTCCGAAGCGTGGAGCTTGTTTGCCCTTTTCGGTTTCAAATCCGTCTTTAGTGACCGTTTGCAGTTGAAAACCTCAAAGTCGTGAGTATTGTAAAACGCTAGGCGTATGTCAAAAAGTAGAATCTGCATAGCGTATTGCTTGCGATAGGCTTCCATAGAGTGGCGGTACAGGTGATCCTAAATCTCCATGCTGTTCAGTTCGTACTGCACCGTGGAGCTGTTCCCAGCGGGCCTGTAGGGCCTGCTCAAAGTAAGAGGCAGCTCCAGAGAAGGCCTGGGAATCGAGACATCTATTTGGACAGCAAAAGGATGGACGTGGTGATACTCAACAAACTAAGATGATAATCGAGCGGTGAGTGACCTAGATCCATCAGCGGCTGTTGTAGAAGCACGTTTCACCATTCACTGCCTATGCAAGCCTAGAATTCGAAAGCCTGTTCAGATTGTTGCTACATGAAATTGGAGGGAAAATATGGAGTGTACTGTGTTCGCGAATGAACAGAAACACTAGAAAATCGCAGTTCCATTGACGTGGGAGCCGACACCACCTGTCGAACAACATTAGCCGGGTCCCATTCCTGTAGTAGAATCAAACCTTACCAGGGACGTTAGCTGGCGCACTCGTGACAAAGAAAGTCCATCGTTTCTTCTCCTTGCAGGTTTGGGACAGTCTTTCGAGATCTATCATCTCTCCAAGTGGGCAACCCCATAGCGCAAGCAGATATTCGTGGAGGTAATACTCTGCCACTGTCATTAGCGCTCTTCTCCCAATGGGATGTGCGCCCTTGTCAATTTACCTTGATTGGTTGGCCATGCTTCAAACGTCGGACTGTCCCCTGCAACAGCCGCAAAGTAGCAGTCATGCAGCCACTCGATCATGGCCTCCTCCTGCTTGACCCCCGCATATCTCTGTCCGTCGTCCGGCCCCAGCTGATGTGGCCGCAGAGCTAGCTTGTTCCTTTCGTCTTCTGACTTGCTGAAGTATGTCTTTATGAAACCACTCCTAATGAAAAGGAGATCCCCAATCTGTATGTCTCCGCCTTGCGCTTGTGGCCGTATGTCAATGCCTTGGTCCTTTCCGCATGCCTCAAGCTCGGTGTACGAGATACGGTCCGCCTCGTAAGAGTTGATGGCGACACCTTTCTTCTCACAGTATGATTTGTAGTCAAGAAGCACGCCGCGGCCGGCGATGCCGTGATCGGACCAGTGGTGGATGGAACACTTGTGGTTCGCTGTTGGACCAATGATGTCCGAGCCATGGGTATCGTTATAGAACGTCTGGGTAGGTACCCAGGCGAAGTGCCTGAAGCCATCCCATTGGGTGCCGCTTTGCGTATTAAGCTTGTATGTATCATCGTAGGCGACATTCTCCATTAGAGTCTTGATCTCGTGCTGGAAAGACTCTCGGGCGAAAGCAGGTACTTCGGGGTGGTTCAATGGCAGGCTAAACCCAAGAGCTTAGTCAACGAAGAAAGAAGATGGCACTCTCCTACTTCAATGGAACCATCTCTCCACTTTTGATCTCGCTAGCAGCCGCAGCCTTGACTCTGGTAGGAGTCAAGAGGTTCAGCCGGCCAATCTGTCGACATGGTTAGGAACGAAGTTTGCAGAGTGGGCCGTAGCCACTGACGTTATCCTTCTGTCCCCACACCCAGGCTGTCTGTACTCCCGGAGGCGCGTACGAAGGCTGAGGGACATCCTTCCTTTGAGGGAAGCTGGTACAATCTGGGTCGAACGGAATGGTGGCCGCAGTCTTCTTCATGGTCAGTAAATCTTTCACCTGGCCGAGTCGACGCTGAGCCACGACCTTGCTGTCTGCCATTGTTATTGTGGCTTGATGAGTGATATGCGACGATTAAGTGAGGAGTATGCAACTTTATGAACAGTTGAGCAGAACAGAGGAGTTGACAGAGAGAAGAGCGAGATGGGACCGCATTGATGCTTCATCCCCGCTCTCGGGACCACAGCCTAGCACTACGTAGACGTGATCGCCATTGCGGGGAGAGAGAAAGTGTAGACCTTGGGCCAGTCTGCCATTGCCGACTAGACTTCACGCCAGTTGTGAGAATCAGCGTAAGATCTGGAGTCGTGTAGTGTCGAAATGAGTGAATGTGTAATATGGGTATGTTCTTTACATTGCATACAATGAAGAAAAGAGAAACCCGGAGCCTTGGCGGGGCGCTAGTCCTTTCCTAGGTTAGGTGTCCCCGTGCCCAAAATCCTTGGAATTTAACCACTCCACTCAGCACCTATCAACAACCAATCTATTGAGAGTCCACAAAAGTCAATCGCATTGGGAGTAATCGCTGATGTGACTACTCTACAACCTGAGCACGTAAAAAGTCGATCAATCAATACTTACTTGGGGATACGAGTCGGTAGCTCATCACCCGAACTAGCAGTACTGAACTACGTGAGTACGCTCGTCGATAGCTTCGCCCAGCTTAGACAGTGTTCAGCTTTCTTGAAGCCGAACTGACAACAATATGATCAGGAAAAAGCGGGCAAATTTTCGCAAACGTTCAGGCCATGCCGCGACCTCTCTCTATGGCCCTCTGCGGCCTCATCAAAACCGATATTCAGAAAGGCCTCAGTCCCGAGATCCTCAAATCCAGACACAGAATATCAGACAAGAAGGCACGGGCGATGATAAAGCTTTACGAAGAGACTGGAGAAGTGTACAACACGAACAAGAAGAAGGGCAGCGGACGGCCATTGAAGCTGAAGCACGAACATCAGGAACATTTACGTCAATTTCTGACAGATCACCCCGAGGCTTTCTTGAAAGATATGTGCAAGTTCATGTACCAGGAACACGGAATGGAATTGACCGAGAGTACCTTGCAGAGATTCTGCAAGCGCATAGGTGTGTCAATTCAAGACCCAGTCCCCAGCGTTTGGCAATGCTGACCTCGGCTTGGACAGGCTGGAAATTGACACCGAAGAACAGACCAAGGGATCAACTGGGTTCATGGACCAGGACCCTGCCAAGAGACAATGCCGACAACGCTATTCGCGGCACTCGGCCAAGCAAGAAGCGGCAAGCCGACTATGGAAAGAAGATGAGCTACACTGCGAGGAGGTTGCTACTGGAGAAGACACGGAAATTCGTCCAAGAATACATGTCGCAACCACGCTTCGATGGAAGCCACGATTACCAACATGTCCTGCGCGTGGTTGCCTTGAGTATGGAGATCTTGAGAGTGGAGCAGAATACGTATCGAAAGATAGTCTTCGAAGGTCTCATCGTCGAGCTCGTGGCTCTCATGCACGATATAGATGATCAAAAATATCGCCTGCACCCTAGTGACGAGACGGAGAGCTACCCTTCACCACCAACCACCAATGAACAAGCCCAGCCAAACCCTTTCGATCCATTCCAGCCTCCCACAACGAGTCAACGCCTGCCGATTCCTTCCAACATCGACCCCAACCTTGAACCTTCCGCCCCCCCACCCCCTTCAGTCGAAGGCCACCTTCTCCGGATAGGTTGGCCAGCGGCTATAGCTGCGAAAGTCGGAGCCATAACCCCATTCATATCATACACAGCCGAGACCACCAACACAGCCGGCTTCGCCTCCGCCCTCGCCTTCTTCCCCGAACTCGCAGTCGTCCAAGATGCCGACCGTCTGGACGCCATCGGCGCTACCGGCATAGGTCGAGCCTTCACATATGGAGGTGCAAAAGGCAAGGAGGGGGGAATGGCAGATACGCTCAAGCATGCGGAAGAAAAGCTGAGCAAACTCGAGGGCATGATGAAGACGCCAGAGGGAAAACGATTGTCCATTGTCCGCGCGGAGCGACTGAGAACATATGGCCGCTGGTGGCTCGAGGAGATGCGACAGGTGGGTATGGCTGGAGAGGGAGCAATGGAGTGGACGCAGGGCGTATCGCCATGGGCGACTGAGAGCACCCCCGAAGCGGAAGGTGATCCTGGTCTTGCGCAGGAGGCTGCTGAGACGGCGACGGATCCGCATCAGCCGAGCGTGGGGGAGGCGTCCTCGAGTGTGAATGCGAACTTGAACGTGAATGTCGAACGGCGGGCTTCGGTTGCGAACATGCTTGGGACTGCAGGCGAAGCGGCCATTGATGACCCGGGAAGTCAATTGATGGAGGCTATTTCTACCTCGACGTGAAAGGGTGGTTCTCGATTGAACGATTATGATTCATTATAGCTATGACTAGCACTTTGGCAGAGCAGGAGCGTAGCTATCGACTTGACTGCATTATGTAGCTTTTCCTTCCCAAAATCATTCGATATCCAAGACAAATGTATTTTAGATGTTTATCTCAGTCTACCTCATTCACATCTCCCAACTCGACGCCTTGTCTATGGAAAGTGCCATACAAGTTTCATGCCCAACTCAAACCCATTTTCGTGGAAATTTATGATATAGGTGTCGATCTAATGATGAAGGCTCCGCGCTTAGCTTAGATCTTGCGTTATGGAGGAGGCGCCTTCTGCCCAGCAGCAGCACAGCGTTCTGGCGTGCCCCTGCATCATGGCTGGGTCTGAAGCATGGCTTCTGGAGTGGTGTGCGTATGAGTCTCTTTCGGCAGGGCCATAGCCAAGCTCAAACCGCCATATGTCCTATCCTCTCTCTTTGTCTCTTCCCATGATAAGGTACTACTGGATCCAGCAGTGTTGCCTGTGCTGCGTACAATATATTGCACCCTTCGTTGCGCATTTGACTGTCCGTATGTATGGTAGAGCGCTGGATGTCTGACGGCTTTGGAGCGCAGGGGCAGCACCCATTTCATCTCGCTGTAGGGCGCAGGGAATAGTTTGTTTGTATGGTTGGGGTGACGGTGTGGGTGTGTTCCATCTATATCCTTGTTCCTCATTTTCTTCTGAAGGTCTCGTGTGAGTTATGTACGGGTTTTGTATTTTGTCTGCGGAAGATTGGTCTTCCTACCCTTCACGCTGGTCTTCGTTGTCGCGCATTTGTCAGGGTTGGAGTGGGTATGCGGTGGGATTAGTGGGAGGGATCGATACCTTATTGGGGGATCATGTAAGATCCGCACTGCAACCAATTAGCGGTCGTATCCTCATGGCTGTCAATCGAGTCTATTAAAGGCGTTGTATACCTTAGCAAGTGGGTGACAGAAATGTTGGTACACTAGCGACTTGGCAGAGAGCACCCACAAATATCTAGAAGGGTTCACCCGGTAACCGTCCATACTCGGTGACCGTCCAGCCTTACAGGGCTAGTCCCCTATAAGCCTACCCTATAATAGTCTAAAACGTCTATTTCTTACTATAAATCTATAAAATAACTATTTTTAAAGCTATTTATATTATCCTTTATAAGGTTTTCTTATCTATATACCTTATCCTAATTAGTTAATCCTATTAGTTACCTATCCTTTCTATCCTTCCTAGCTATTTTATCTTTACAGCCCCTATTTTAACTCTACTATAGTTACCCTTATTAGTAACTTAATAATAAGTCTTTTTAATTACTTAGTTATTATCTAAATAATTATATAATCTATCTTACTTAGTATTACCTCCTATATTACGGTTAGGGGTACTTCTATCCTATCTACTATTACTATTATAGATATAGTTATAAGTAACTTAAAAGGAGTAACTATTACTAGTCTAATAATAGGAGGTAATAGCTTCTTCTTTAAAGTAGGTTATAATTTTAGAATAGGCTTTTCCTTTAAGTTAAAGATATCTAAACTAAGTTTATTTAAAGAGGTAATAATAGCCTTCTATACTTTATTAGCTTAATTAGTCTATTATTCTTTAAGTACTATTTTATTTATATATCTAGTAGCTTTATAATTTCCCTTTAAGTAATAAGACTTTTATTATTTTTATTTATTAAGTTCTACTAGTTCTATATTAGTAATGTCTTAGATAGTAGACTTAGTTATTACTTAAATAGCTACTTTACCTACCTTCTATAAGATATATAATAGATTAGGTCGCTATATATTAACTATAATCTATATAATATATTATAAGATTTATTATATATATAAAGTATTAGCTAGTATTAAGGTAAAGTAAGAACTTCTACTAAGGCTAGTTAAGGTAATTATAGCCTTAGGAGGTATAATAGGATAGATCTTAATATTATACTATTATAATAGCTAGGTTATAAGAAAATATATAAAATTAACTTAGATCTAAATAGTAATAGTTCTATTATAGCTTATACCTTCTTTATATTAATTAATATTATTACTTTATACTAGGCTATTTAATAAATATCTAGAAAGTTTACCTTATTAATATAGTAGCTTCCTTCTAGATATATAATTTACTAGATATAAGATTTATAAGCTAATACTAAGGGGGAAAAGATACTAATATCTAATAGTTAAAGAATATATATTATATATAATAGTAAGTAAAGAAGAATAATTTTATAATTAATATAATACTAAATTACTATAGTTATAATATAAAAAGTATAGTTATTAACTAGTAGTATTTAATATTCCCCCTTTTAATAGCCTTATATCTCTTAATTAAACCCCCTTTAAAGTTATTTAAACTTAATTATATTATTAGTTTAACTATTCTTACTAATAATAATTTTACCTACTTTAAGAGCTTCTTTCTAAGACTAAATTAATTTACCTTTAAAAATAATCTAGGGGGGTAGAGACCTTCTATCTATTAAGATATACTTAATAAGGGATACTTATTTATAATTTCTATATTATATTATATAAGCCTTCTTCTTCTTATACTTAGATATTATAACCTTAAGCTTAGTAATTACCTCTTATATAAAGCCTTTCTTATTTATATTATAAATATCCCTCTTATCTACTTTATATATTATCTTAGTTTATAGGTAGAGTATTATAATATAATCTATAGAAGGCTTTTATAACTACTAAGGATTATTCCTTAGTAATATACTTAGCTATTCTTAGGCCTTCTAGATAGCTAGATAGCTTTAAATAATTTAAATTATTAGCTATAGTACCTAATAAATAGTAGTAATACCTATTATTACTATCTAATACTACTCTATATTAGATAGTATTAGATTAGGTACTAGCCTACTATAATAGAGAGCCTCTAGTAAAGTACTAGCCGAATTCCCTAGTACTAGTCCTCCCCTTATATAGCCCGTTATAGCCTTTATTAAGATACTTACTTATAATAATAAGGCCTTTAATACTATACGTATTAAGCTATATAATTATCTAAAGCCTTTTATAACTACTAATTACCTTATTATTACTAAAATATTCCTAATAATAGAATTTACTAAGATATCTAGAGAAGGTAGATATAACTATATACTACTTTCCTCGCCTTATTATCCTCGCTAAGTTTTTATAACTCTACCTCTTTAAAGTATTATTCTATCTTTTTAGTTACCTTATTAACTTTTTATTTATTACCTATATCTTATAAATAGTTTCTACGCCTTATAAATAAATAACCCTTCTTAAGCTAGCTTCTATAAGTAGGGAGATAATTATATTTACTTTTTAGTTATCTAATTTTATTACCTCTAGTTATATCTATACTAACCTTCTAGATAATCTTAATTATTAAATTATCTTCTTAATTATTAAAGGAAATCTTAGGCCTCCTAGACCTAGTAGTTTTACTTAGGGCTATTATTACTTAAGATCTACCTCTCTTAAGATAGTTAGCTTTAGTAAAGAAGTAGGTACTAAGGACCTTTATCTAACTAATTAAATAGTAGATAAACCCTTACTTTATACTATAGTTAAGAAATTTAAGTATAACTAATAGATTTAAGCAGCTCGCTATTATTTATTAAAGCTAGTATTAGCTAGGAAAAATCCTTCTTTATTAAGACTAAATCTACTATTACCTTCTTTATCTATTTAACTATTATCTTTATCTAAGACTACCTTAATAATAATAACTAGGGCTACGTTAGCTAAGGAAGCTATTTATAACTAATTAATTAGCCCTAAAAATATAATAGTAGAATAAAATATTAAGGTAATTATTAAATATATTATAATAAGTTATATAAGGTATAATCTACTATAACCTAGGCCCCTAGGTACTCTAGGACCCCTAGGGCCGCCTAGGTAAGACGGCGTTAATAGTAATAGGAATAATAGTAGCTCTACCTCGCTTAAAACTAAAGATATTAGTTACTTTTTCCTAGATATAAAAGGAGAAGGGGTAATTATCTATTAAGGATATTACGCTTTCTATTATAATATTTATAGGTTTATTAATAGGTTATAAGATCTTATAACCTTTAAGGGTAAAAATAAGGTCCTTAATATATTACCTATATATCTATATAGTAAGGTATATAAGTAGTATTTTATAAAGCTTATAACTCTAGAAAAGGATCTCTTTTAAACTACTTTATTAAAGTCTTAGACTAATACCTTAACTAAATACTTTTAAGAATAGTAGTCTATTACTATCTCTAAATTATAAATAGAGAAATATATATAAGAAGATATAAAGTAAGGTAAATTACTTAGAGTCTTTATATAAAGCCTCTTATAATATATAAGAGCTACTAATTTTAAAGATATTCCTAATTAATTATTTATTACCTAGAATAACCTTACTTTAGAATACTAATAATTTATTAATAAGTTAATAGAGACTACGACTCTTAATAAGTTCCTTAAAGCTTTAAATAGTAAGGCGGATATATAGTATTAACTAGCTCTTAAGGAGTATTCTTAGAAGTAGTATTAAGCTAATAGAAAGTTAGTAGTAAAGATAAGTTAATACTAGAATAATAATTATTAGAGTAGTTTTTCTAAGCTACTATTTCCTTCTTACTATTAGCTATTTTAACCGCCCTTTTTCTAAGGGTATTTAGTATATAATAATTATAGTAATACTAATACTAATAGACCTACCTATTAGCCTAATCCTTATAACTAGACCCCCTAGTAAAGTTAGCCTTTACTAGTACCTTAATAACCTTTATAAATTACCTTAGGAAATATACCTAGTATATTAGATTTAATCTTAATATTACTTTAATATATCTTAATATCTCCCTAATATAATTCTTACTCTTAAGGTAGGTATAAAAGAGGTTTAAGTTATTTTATAAGATATTAACCTTACTAGCCGTTATAAGGCGTAGCCTATTAGGCTATTAAAGAAGCCTCTTATATATCCCCTAATATAGAGTCTTCTAATACCTCTCTAGAAGACGTCGCGGTACTTAAAAGAACCCTAGAAAATAATAACTACTACCCTAATAAGGATCTTAATTACTACTAACCTTAATAGGATAATAAGGTAGAGTAGTACTTTAATACTACCTCTATTATATTACCTATATATTAATATTATCGTTACTACTAGTTATTTACCTTAAAGAACTAGTTATATTAATACCTAGGGAGCTTTAAAAAAGGGTAACGCGTATTTATATTAAGATATCTAGGTTTTCTAAATACCTATATTCTATTAGACTCCTAAAATCTAGGATTCTTAGATACTAATTATACCTCTACCCTTAAAGAATTAGAAAATATTATTAGGTCTTCTACTAACTTATTTAAAGAAGTAGGTATAGGGTATATATTTTATAAATACTACTATATAATAGCTAAGGTAAGGCTATTACCTAGTAGAAAGGTAGACTTTATATACCTTAATATAAGATATAGTATTAGCTTAGGTAATTAAGTATACTTAAAAGCTTTTATACTTAACTTATAAATCTAGATAATAGCTAGTCTAATAATAGTTAGAGGTATTAGATTAATAAGGTATATAACTTCTAAATATACTATTTTACCTCTCTATCTACCTAGGAAGAATAATAGGAGAAAGGTAGTTATAATAATATCTCCTTATAAAATTTATATTATTAATAACCTTAAGGTAAATATACTTATTAGAATAGATATTATAATACCTAAGAAAATTAATATCTTAGCCTCCTAATTAAAGGCCTTAATAAGGAGCTGTAATATATATTTTATTAGAAATAAATTATTAGGCTTAGTATTATAACCTCTATCTCTAATAGGGTAATAGTAGTCTATAGTTTTAATCTTATAAAGGGGAGTATTAAGGATAGGGGTAAGTAGGCTTTATATTAAACTAGTCTAATATAGAATTATATTTAGTATCTAGGAGATTAGTCTAGTAGATAATATAAGTTAAGTATAAAGCTCCTATCTAAGGGAAAGACCACGCTTTTTATATAGATATAGGAAAGTCTATACTTATATAACTTATTATACTTAACTTATATTAATAAGAGTAAGCCTAATAAGCGCTCGCTCTACTTATTATACTAAGGTATATTTAACTTAGTAAGTAATTATAATATCTACTAAGGCTTACGTACTAAGGTTATAATATTACCCCTCCTTCCTTAAACCTTTATCTTAAAGGTCTTAATAAGTCTTTATATTATCTTTATAATAATAATATTATATTAAACTATTAGATTAAGTTACTTATAAGGGAGTAATTATAATAGTATCCTATTTATAATATACTAGGTCTTAAAAGGAATATTAATTATCTTCTCTTTCTTAGAAGTACGTAGAATATATTCGCGCGGGAAAGTAGTATAAACCTATTAAACTAGTTATCTACTTCTCTAGTATTAATAAGGTTATAGAGAAGCTTAAATATAAAGAGGTAGAGACTAAGGTAGTATAAGAGGCTATTAATAAAATGACTTATTAGAAATATATAAAACTAAAACGTCTTTACTAATAAAAGCGTTTTCTAAAAGAGTAGGAATAATAGATATTTAGTAAGGGTCTTAATAATATTAAGGAGCTAGAACGCCTAGAGGAACTTAAGAAAGCTAGTAAGGTTAAGAGGGCGCTTATAACTTCTCCTAACTTCTTAGAGTTTAAGATTTCCGAGGCTCTCTCTCTTAGAGCGTTTAAGTAGCTCGCTTAAGGGGTATCTAGTTTTAATAATACTACTAAAGGAGCTCTTAATAGTTTATAAGATTTATAACTAGTTCTTAGGTATTCTCTAAGTCCTTATATCCTTTCTATTTTACTAGGTAACTCTAACCCTTTTATAATAGAATTCTTTTAGCTTTAAATTTATTCTCTTCTTTTATTTTAAAATAGAAGGTTTCTTATAAGGGCGTATTAGGGTCTACTAATTCTAATATAGAGATATAAAATACTAGATATATTTTAATATTAGGTAGGAGCTATAACTTAAAGTTAATAGGTCCTTTTCCTTTAACTATTAAAAATAGTCTGACTTTAATATAATCTAGTTTTCTACTTAGTCTTATACCTTTTAAGTTCTTTATAAAGATGTACGCTTTATCCCCCTTCTTTAGCTAAGGTCTATTTTTTCTTTTCTTATTTACTAACTTCTTTATAAAAGTATTTACCTTACTAATTATTTACTATATCTCCTTATATAGGCTTTTTATATTAGATATTAATACTAAGGCTTTCTTAGCTTCTAGTCCTTATCTAGGATCTAGGAATAGGTTTATATATTATTTATAGTTTATAAAGAATAGTAATAACCTTATAATATCTAATCTTTTATTATTATATACTAATTATACTATTAATAGTAGTATAACCTAATTATTTTATCTTTTATTAACGTAATATCTAAGGTATACTTCTATTATTTAATTAGTATATTTAATCTATCTATCCGTCTAAGGGTAATAGGCTATTAATATTTATAGTTTAGTTCTAATTAATATAATTAAAGTCTTTTAATAGTTTGATATAAAGAGTTTATCTCTATCTAAAGTTATTAACTCTAGTATACTATAATCTCTAATTAACCTATCTAGTAAAAGGAATCTAAGCTAACTAGCGTTATAAGATTCTTTATATAGGATTATTATAGTATATTTAGTAAGTTTATTTATAATAACTATTATTAAGTCATACTTATTATTAGTTACTAGGTCGACTAACTAAGGTAGTTTTATAATAAAGTCTATTATAATATCTTTCTATAATATATCTAGAACTTCCGTAAACTAAATTTATTTATATTTAGTATATCTTATAAACTTATTCTACTAGTAATATATATACTCTTTAATATATTATTTAATTAACGCTCGTAGGTTAGGTGTAATATATACTCTTTAGATAAGTTCTAATATTTTAGATACTCCCGGATATCCTAGTAAAGGATTATTATAGTAATCTCTAATTACTTCTTCTATTACTTTTAAAGGTAAATATAGCTTCTACTTATATAGTAATAGGTCCCGGTTAGGCTATTCTTTCCTAAGTTATCTAGCTAGGTTATTATTTTTATATACTTCCTTTAAGTTAGGAATTATATATATAGTAACTTATATAGTCGTAGCTAAACTTCCTATTAGTACTAGTAATCTATTTTATTTTTATTTTAAGATAGGTTAGCTTATAATATCCTTTTTTAATATATAGTTAGATTATCTACTTAAAGTATCTACTTATCTATTATCTTTACCTAGAGTATATTAGATTTTAAACTTATACTATCTAAGAAGTTTAGACTATTATACTTATTATTTAATTTAGAACCTTAGTAGTTATAAAACCTACTAAGTTCTTATAATTAGTAAGGATAGTAAGCTTTAAATAACTTTTAGTATATACTCTCTAATATTATAGGGAATAGATAACTACTAGAAGCTCCTTATTATATATATTATAGTTCTATTCTACTACTATCATTTTTTATAAGTAATATATTATTAGATACTATTTACTATCTCTCTATTAATATAAATATACTTTAATTATAAGGTCTAAGGTATCTATCTTAATTTATACTAGTTCTTTATTATAAAATATATAAAGTACTAGAGGGTCTATATAAGCTTACTTAAGTTCCTTAAATACTTTCTTTTATTTAATACCCTATTAAAATCCCGTGTCCTTCTTAGTAATTTCTATTAGAGGTAAGGCTTTTTTTAAATAGTCCTTAATAAAGCGTCTATTAGAGTTAAGGAATCTTAAAAGTCTTTATATTAACTTTATATTATATAGCTTAGGCTATTCCTATATAGATTATATCTTCTTAGGGCTTATATAAACTCCTTTAGTTAATATTATAAAGCCTAAGAACTCTATTAAGGTTTTATAAAACTTATACTTTTCCGGTTTTAGGCGGAGTCTAGCTTATAATAAGTATATTAATATACTCTAGATATATTAAATATATTCCTTTAAAGTTTCTAAATAGATTAATATATTATTAAGGTATATAATTACTTCCTAATCTAAATACGCTTATATAATATTATTAACTAGTACTTAGTAGGTTACTAGTATATTAATAAGATTAAACGGTATAACTAGGTACTTATAATATCTATATTAAGTCCTAAATACTATTTTCTATTTATTACCTTCTTTTATTTAAATTAAGTTATATACTCCTCTAAGATCTAACTTTATAAAGATCTTTACTCTAGCTAGTCGATCCTATAACTTACTAATATTAGGTAGTAAGTAATAATTCTTAATTATTATATTATTTAACTTTTAATAATCTATATATAGTTATAGTAACCCGTCTTTCTTCTTTATAAAGAGTATTAGATATCCTACTAGTAATTTAGATTCTTAAATAAATCCCTTTTTTAGGTTCTTATCTAAGTACCTACGTAGTATTATAAGTTCCTTTTTAAATAATATATAAATAGGTCTAAATATTAGTTCCTTCCCTAGTTTAAGTTTAATCTTATAATCCTAGGGTTAGTATTTAGGTAGAGCTTTTACTATTATCTCTTTTATAAAGAGGCGTTTCTATCTTTAATACTCTTATAAGATATTAGGAGTACTATTAATTACTCTAAGAACTCTAACTTTTTAACCCTACTAGCCTCTATTAGTATCTATTAAGTTAGATCCTTTTCTTTTAAGGTTATCCTTATTTAAAATTAAGGTAATATATACCTTAACTATCTTTTAATTTAATTTCTTATCTACCGTCATCCGCTATTAATATATAGGTTAGAACCTAGTAATATTACTAGTTCTCTTAAACTTAAGTACTTTTCTTTTCTAGTTAATTACTAGGTTATACTTCTCTAACTAAGGTATACCTAGAATAATATAATAAGTAGCTATCCTAATAATATTAAAGGATATTTCCTTATAATAGCGTTAAATTATAAATAGTAGCGAGGTTATCTCCTTATTTATACTTCTTATTAATAGTTTTAACCCGTCAGCTATCTATAAGTTATATAAAGACTTCTTCCTTTATATTAGTAGGCCTATTAACTATACTAGTACTTTAGAAATAAAGTTTCTAGATACTCTAGAATCTATTATTATTATAGTTCTTTAACTATCTATTTTAACTAGTATATTTATATATATTATATACTTTATTAAGTATAACTATTATATTTTAGGAATTAGGATATTAATCTCCTCGTACTTCCCCTTAATATAAGGGATTACTCTTTTCCTAATTTAGGGAGAAATCCGGTAATTCTCTTTTATTATATATATTTCTCGTACTTATTATAGAAATATACGTACTATTCTATTAAGTAATACTTAGTAGTATATTTATTATACTTAAGGTATTTATAGAGACTATTATACTATCTTTAGTTATAATTTAGAAACTACTTATATTATCTTTTTATTACTAAGTACTAATTATAGCTTATATTATAATAACTTATCTAAACTTTTCTATTATAAGTATATATCCTAACTATCTTTCTTAAGTTCTCTTTTACTTAATAGTAAACTAGGTATATCTTATTAGTATAGGCTATCTAATATATTACTCTATACTATAGATACTATAAATTATTCCTATATTCCTTTTATAGGAGCCTATCTAATACTTTCTCCTAGTAGAATTCCATTCTATTCTTAAGTTATATCCATAGATCTTTTAACGTAGAGGTATAAGATTCTACTTATTCTATCTAAAGGCGTAATACTTTACCCTTCTTAAATATTATATTAAGGTCTTCCTAGTCTAAGTCTTTATTTTCTTATCCTTACTTAGGCTTATCCTTCTAAGCCTAACTATTATTACTATTATTATTAGAGCCTAGCTCCTTTAACTATTTATAGATATCTACGAGTCTTAATTTAATTTAATTAATATTTCTTTATTTTCTAATAACTTCTTCGCGTAATTTATCCTATCTAGTTATAAGTTCCTTAATATTTTTATCTAGTAGTATATTAATAATTACTAGTAAATTACTTATAATTATATCTAGCTCTTTATTATTATATTCCTTTTCTAGTTAATCCTTTAAAGGTCTAATTATCCTAATTAGTATTCTTTATAATATATTTAACTAAGGTTATTTTACTATATTTTTTAACTTATAATCTTTAGTAATATAGCCCGGTTTATTATAGCTATAGTATTTTATTACTTTTCTATCCCCTTACTACTTCTTACCTCTAAACTTTCCTTTCTTCTAAGTAAAGTCTAGCTCTATTAGTATAGGTCCGTAGGGGTCATGTTATATACTCTTCTTATAGTATCCCCCGGAATAGATCCTAGCTTATCTAAGTCCTACTACTCTACCGTTATAACGTAATTCTATTATAAGCTTATAAAGATTATTATTAATCCTTATTATATTTCTAATAAGTACCTCTAGACTATTATTAGTAGCTTTATCTTATATAAGTTCTTTCTTAATATTAGGCTTTAATCCTCTTTAATATATTATTATTAACGCGTAGTTATCCTAGCTAGTTTATAATATATATTATTAAAATTAAGTTAAATACTCTAATATTAACTTCTTCTAAACTAGATACTAGATAACTCTTATTACTACGCTTTCTTTATTAGAAGGTCTAAATATTCTTCTTATCTTAATATAAAAGCGGGTAAAGCTCTCTATCTATTATCTAGTATTCGCGTTATTTAGATTACTTAAGTTTTCTAAGTATCTTTTAAGAAAGGGAGTAGACTATCTCTAGGCCTATCCTCTTAAGTAAGTTATTATAAATAGCGCTTACCTACTTAATCTTATAGCGTCTTAGTTAAAAGAGAAGTATAGCTATAATTATATTAACTACTCTTTAAGTTTATCTTAGTTATTATAATATAAGTCCGGTTTAACTATCTTAATACCTTCTTTAGCTTTAGCTATTACTAACTATTATAAACCTTATTTACTTAGGGTAGTATCCCTTTATCCTAAGGTACTTATCTTAAGGGTACTTAAAGTATTATAACCTCTATCTCTAATAAGGCGATAGTAGTTTAAGGTTTTAATCTTATAAAGAGGAGTATTAAGAATAGGGGTATATAGGCTTTATATTAAACTAGTCTAGTATAAAATTATATTTAATATCTAGGAGATTAGTCTAGTAGATAATATAAGTTAAGTATAAAGCTCCTATCTAAGGGAAAGACTACGCTTTCTATATAGATATAGGAAAGTCTATACTCGTACAGCTCGCTATACTTAACCTATACTAATTAGAGCGAGCCTAATAAGCGCTTACTCTACTCGCTATATTAAGGTATATTTAACTTAGTAAGCGACTATAATATCTACTAAGGCTTGCGTACTAAGGTTATAATACTTAGGTATATATACGCCTTACGTACTACCTTATAACCTACTTTAAGTAACCTTCCTTAGAAATATAGGGTAACGTCCTAGTAATAGGAGGCCTAGACTAAGCCTATACTTAGTAGATATATATCTACCTAACTATCTCCTATTCTTCTTCTAAGTTCCTTAAAGATTAATTCTACTACTATTATAAGCCTACTACCTAATCTATTAGTAGACTTATACCTATTATTAAATCCTATAATATAACTCTACATCTTTTATTACCTAATACGCTACTATAAAGCTAGCGGGTATAGGCCTTATAATTCTAATCTCTCTCCCTTTTTAAAGGGGGGGGCCTGGAGTTATTATTATATTAGGTTTACCTTATAATAATTAGTAGGCTAAAGGTAATAACTAAGTAGAATTACTACTACGTAAAAAATTACTAGACCGCCGTTATAACGCCTTGCTAGAGGGAGGACTTTTTACTCCTTCTACTTAGGATAAACTAGAATAGTTACTAGAGGAGGCCCGGAATAAAAATTATTATCTTAAATAATAAAATAAATTAGTAAGCTTATAATAAAGTACTTTATAATCCTTAGATTAGTATTAACCTAGGAGTTTAAAATATTACTATCTTAATACTATCTTAATATACTTATATATATATACTTTACCTTAAAAGGATAAGACCTTATAAAGGATCCTTTAAAGGGGAGTACTTATATTAGTTTTATAAAGTTAATATTAAATTTATTATAAGTCTAGAGTATTTTACTATAAATAAGTCCTATATAACTTATTATATAAACTCCCTAGAAGGGGACCTTAAAGCTTAATAGTATACCTATTTTAGGAGCTATAATTTAATTAATATTATATTTAAATTCTTTAAGAGGTTTCTACTTAACTTAATTATAGATCTAGTAAGCCGCCGTCTCCTTACTTATAAAAAGTAGGAGTAGGTACGCTAATATAATAATTAAAAGGTCTTAAATTTTAAGGCCTATTTAGAGGAGTTAGAGTCTTATTTACTACCTTTTAATAAGGAGTATAAGGCTTATATTTTCCTTATAAAGCTCCGTAGTAAGTTAAAGAATAAAATTCTTAGTACTAGTAATATTACTAAGTAGCGTAAGGAGATATTTACTTAAGCTATTATACTAGAGAATACTTTAGAATATAGGCGCTATATAAGTAGCTTAGGTTCTTAAGGAAAACTTTAAGGTAGGTCTTAGCTAAAATTAAAAGGCGAGGATAAGTCCTTATAAGACTAGGTTATAAAGCCTAAGGGTTCTAATAGTAATAGTAGTAAGTAGTCGCGCTTTAAGGATAATACCTTAAAAAGAAAGGCTAGGCCTAATATTAGGGTAGATTCCGTGGTTTATTTTTATTATAATAAAGAAGGTTATATCTAACTAAATTATATTAATCTTAATAAGCCTTAGGCTTATTCCTATATTAATATAATATTAGTAAAAAAAGAACTAGCCCCTTAACCGCCTTAAAAGAGGGGTAAGAAGACTAACTAATAGAAGTAATATTATTAATCCTTATAAAGGGTTAGGCGGAGTTATAAGGTAACTAGTATTAAGTTATAGTACTTTTAAACTCTAGGTTATACCTAAACTTAATTTTATAAAAGTTTATAATCTAATAGGATTTAAAGCCTTATAAAGCTATCTTATTATAAGTATAAGTACTAAGTAGAAGTAGTATATATATCTATAAAGCCTACTAGTTATATTACTAGTTAGTAGATAGCTAGGGCTATAATAGGGAGTATACTACTCTCTTTTATATAGTAGATTAAAAGGGCCCTAATATTATTTTAGGTATACTAGGATTAAAATAATAGTATATATTATTAGATCTAGAGGCGGATTACTAGCGCTTTAAAGTTAATTCTAGTATATTATAAGTTAATAAGCCCTAAGTATTCGCCTAAAATATTAAGAAAGAGCTAAATATATTTATTATTATATACGCTGGTATAGCGTCTAGTAAATAGGAAGCCCCCTAAGTTCCTAAGGAATTAGAGGCCTTCGCTAATATCTTTTCTAGTAAGAAGGCGGGTACCTTACCTATCTTTAAGGAAGGTAACTACGTTATAAATATTATAGAAGGTAAAGAACTACCTTATAAGCCGCTTTATAATTTATCTTAAATTAAGCTAGCGGAGTTATAACGTTACCTTAAGGATTTACTCTAAAAGGGTATTATTTACTACTCTATCTTATTAGCTAGAGTACCTATCCTCTTTATATTAAAGAAGGATAGTAGGTTATATCTATATATAGATTATAAGGGGTTAAATTCTATAACTCTAAAGAATAGATACCTATTACCTCTTATTATTAAGATATTAAACCGCTTATATAGTTCTAAGATTTTTATAAAGTTAGACTTAAAGGATACCTATTATTAGATCTATATTAAGGAAGGTAATAAATAGAAAACTACTTTTTAAACTTATTATAACTACTTTAAATATTTAATTATACCTTTTAAGCTCGCTAATATACTAGCTACGTTTTAAGCTTATATTAATAGGGCCTTAGTTAGTTTAATTAATATAACTTATATAGTATACCTAGATAATATCCTTATTTATAGCTTTAACCTAGCGGATTACTAGTAATATATTTAGTAAGTATTAGAATAGTTATATTAGTTTTCCCTTTACGCTAATCTTAAGAAGTACTAATTTAGTATTAAAAGGGTTAAATTTTTAGGATTTATTATCTTAACTAATAGCGTTAAGATAGATCTAGAGTATATAATAATAATTAGGGACTAGCTAAAGCCTAAGACCTATTAAGATATATAAGTCTTTTTAAGCTTTATAAATTTTTACTATTAGTCTATTTATAACTACTCCTATATAGCTAAGCTACTTACTAGCCTACTTAAGGGTAGTAAGGATAGTAAGAAAATAGGTCCTTTAGATTAGACTATTACTACTAATAGAGTATTCTAATTACTATAAGATACCTTTATATTAGCGCCGTTTCTACGCTACTATAACCTTATAAAGGCCTTAAGGATAGAAATAGACGCATTAAACTTTACTATAAGTACTATTCTATTCTAATAGGATAAGGATAGTAACTAGTAACCTATTATATTCTAGTCTTAGAAGATAATTAACCTAGAATAAAATTATAAAACCTATAATTAGGAGCTACTTACTATTATAGTAGTAATAAAATAGTAGTAATACTACCTAGAAGGAAGTACTTTTATAGTTAAGGTATAGATTAATTATAATAACCTAAAAGGCTTTATAAAGTAAAAGGAATTAAACTCTAGGTAAGCTAGATAGGCGCTAAAGCTTACTACCTATAACTTTAAGATATTCTATTACCTAGGGAAGTTAAACCCTACTAACGCGCCGTCTTACCGACCTAATTATAAGGGAAAATTACCCCTAAATATAAAGCTCTTACTAACGCTATAGAATAAGCTCGCCTTATAAAAGAATAATAGTTTTAAAGAAATATAAGCTATTATCGCGGTTATAGTATTTATATTTAAAATTATAGGTATTTAAGTTATTATCCCTAGAAAGGATATTATAGATATTCTAGACTTAGCTTATAAAGATATTTAAAGGCTTATAAAGACCTTAATTTATAACTTATAAAAGTATAATAATTAGATAAAGTCCTTTATAAAAGCGCCTACTAAATAATATTATTATAAATATTCTAAGGCCTAAAGTTTAGACTTTAATAGGCTATTAACCTTTAAAGGTCGTCCTTATATTCTAAGGGATAAAGCCTTATATAATAAACTAATTGATTATAATTATAATAATCCCTTATTAAGATATTTTAGCGCTAAGAAGATGTATAATCTTCTTATACGTAAACATTATTAGAATAGTAGTATAAAATAGGTTACTAAGTATTATTAAACTTATAATATCTATTAAAGAACTAAGTTACCGCGCTATTATACTTATAGCGAGTTAAATTTATTACCTATTACTACCTAACTATAGAAAGAAATATCTATAGACTTTATTACGGGGTTACCCCTAAGTAAGGCTAAAGGTATTATCTATAATTCTATCCTTATAATTATTAATTATTTTATAAAAATAGTTTAATATATACCTATTATAATAATAATTAACGCCGCTAAGCTAGCGGATATATTCTATAATAAAATTATTTACTAATATAGTATACCTAATAGTATTATAAGTAATAGGGGTTCTATCTTTATAAGTACTTTTTAGTTAGTAGTTTATTTTTACTCTAAGATAAAACGCCGCTTAAGTATAGCCTTTTACCTATAAACTAATAGGTAAACTAAGCGTTAGAATTAGGTATTAGAATACTACTTACGTATATTTACTAATAATAAGTAAACTAATTAGGCTAGGTAGTTATTTATAGCTAAATTTATATATATAAATAGTATCTATTCCTCTATTAGAATAATACTATTTTTTCTTATATATAGTTATTACCTAGAGCTTTATTAGGAACTTAAGGATAAGTTCCTAGAAGGGAGGATACCCGCTATAAATAATAGAGTTAGAATATTATAAGTAGTAAGTAATAAAGCTATAAAACGCCTTTAGGCCGCCTAAGCGTCTTAAGTAAAGTATTATAATTAGAACTATAAGTTATAGATATATTATATTAGTAATTTAGTAATATTAGCTATAAAGAACTTAAAGTAATAACGCCTAAGTAAGAAGTTAGCTTATAAATACGTAGGGCTATTTTAAGTTATTAATAAGGTTAGTTTATAGGTATATTATCTATTATTACTACTATTATATTAGATCTATAATATATTCTATATATTACTAATTAAACCTTACTATTAAAGAGACTACTCTCCTACGGCGGATATCTTTATATAAGTACTTAAACTTGTTAATAATAAGGAATAATAGGAGGTAGAAGAAATTATTAGTAAGGTTAATAATAAATAAGGTATCTAGTATAAAGTTAAGTAGACTAGTTAAGGTAGTAAATATAATTAATAGGTACTAGTTAAGGACCTTAATAGGTCTTATAAATTAATAAGAGCTTATAATATATTAATATAATTAAAGTGTAAACGAAATATTAAATATATCCTTATAATAAATAAGTAGTAATAATATAATAAGTTATAATATAAGTTAAGACTACTATCTTTATATATATTATATAACGATTAATCTCCTATATATAAGTATACTTATAAGTATAATAATATAGTTTAAAAATATTCTTTATTAATATTATTTAAGGAGTTAAGCTATTAGTAATATATTATATTAGAAGAATACTTTTAATCTTAGTATAATCTAATAAGAATACTAGGGATATATTAATAAAAGATAAGCCTAGGTATCTTATACTTAATAAATAACTTAAGTAAATAAGATATATAAATAACTTATCTACGCTAAAGTATAACTATATTATAACCTTTAATTATTAAATCCCTTAAAGTCTAAAGGCTCTAAGAGGTCGGGATTATCTAGTATATTCTTATACTACTAGATATTATTAAGTTTAATCTAGAGGAGTTCTACCTAACTCTCTAACTTATTATTCCGTATATTTAATATATTAATTAAAGCCTATAAGTTAGTAATAATATTAGGCGCTAATCTAACTATTATAACTATTTATTTATAGGCTTTCTACTATTAGGTTATCTTCTTATTAATCTTCTTTTACCTTACTAAATATATATCCGCCTAACCCGTCCTAGTAACGGCGCGTATAAATCTTCTTACCTTCCTTTAAAAGGGAGCTAGAATCTATTATAATAAGTACTTATACTATTATAAAGTAGGAGGGTTAATATACTTACCTTTATATAATAATTAATACTATAATAACTATTAATATAATAATAATAAGGGGGAGTATTACCTCTATTATAATTATCTAAACCCTTTATAAAATAAGTCTAATAAGGAAGAGATATACTATATAAGTTAGCGAGCTATTATATAATATACGTAAGTAAATATACTTAAAAGAAGTTAATATCTATATATAATATTAGTATATTAATAAATATAACGCGATATTAATAAGATATTATAAGTACTTATAAGAGAAATATTATATATTATATATAATAAGAATACTATATATATTAGTAAGTATGCTTTATAATATTATTAAGCTAAAGTAAGTACTTATAAGAGAGGCTAAGGGAGTTATAAGAGGTTTTAAATATTAGGATAAGAACTTTATTAATATCCTACGGCGCTATCTTAATATAGTTTCCTTTAAAGCTATTTAAATTATAATAATAATAATAAAGGTTCTATCTAATTTTATAACTAATATATTAGAGTAACGCGTTACTTATTACGCCTAATATCTATAAATATTTAATCTATTATTAATAATAAAGTATACGCGCCTACTAGTTAATATTACCTTCTTATTTTTATATTATTACTAATATATATTATTAACGCTTATACCTAATAATTTATTCCCTATTAATATATAGTAATATTAATTATACGGAAATATTATACGCCTTAATACTTAAATATTAATAAGCTAAGTAGCTAACTATATATTAAAGGTATTTAAGGTAATTATAAATTATAATATATATTATCTTAATATAATTAAAGAATATAAATAGTTTAGAAGTATATATATACTATCTAAATAGTTTATTAATATACTCTATTACTAACTACTAAATAATATTATTACTACCTTATAGAAGGTTTTAGTACGCGCGTCTTATATAGTTAATATTAACGCTATATTAGTAGTAGTATATTAAATAACTCTTTTCCCTTATTTTTCCTACGTAGTTTTAAGGTTTTTTAATAAGTATTCTAGTTAATCTTATTAGCCCTAGGGACTAGGGCCTAGGAGGGGAGGTACTTATTAGGCTTAGGTATATATACGCCTTACGCGCCACCTTATAACCTACTTTAGGTAACCTTCCTTAGAAATACGGGGTAATATCCTAGTAACGGGAGGCCTAGACTAAGCCTATACTTAGTAGATATATATCTACCTAACTATCCCCTATTCTTCTTCTAAGTTCCTTAAAGATTAATTCTACTACTATTATAAGCCTACTACCTAATCTATTAGTAGACTTATACCTATTATTATATCCTATAATATAACTCTACGTCTTTTATTACCTAATACGCTGCTATAAAGCTAGCGGGTATAGGCCTTATATAAAGGCTTATAGAAGGGTAGTTATATACCTAGTTTATATTAGGCGAACTATTATTATACCTCCTAATTCTTAGATATAAATCCTAGTCTATTATACCTTACTACTAGATTATAATTATTTCTTTAAATCTAATAATTACTAGGAATTATCTCTTTATACCTATTTTATTAATATATTACTATTAGTAATATTAGTAAAGAATAAGGGAGATAAGGTAGTTATAATACCTTATAATTATTATCTAGGAATAGTCTAAGAATTAGTATTTAATAGGTATTTTTATAGAATACTAGGAATAGGAGATATAGTAGAACTAGTAATATATCGGCTGAAAAATAAATACTATAGTAATTAGCTTTAGAAGGTATTTAATAAGGTAGTTACTACCTTTATAATAGCTATATTAGTAACTTCTAGTTATTCTCTACTTTTACTAGCTTTAACCTCGCTAGTAATATCTTATATAGTAATACCTTATATAGTAATATCTTATATAGTAATACCTTATACTATAAAAGGCTTTATACTAGCTAATATTACTATAACGCCCTTAGTAAAAGACTTTATTATATCTAATAGGGCTACTATTTATAATAGATACTAGCTAATATATAATATTATAAATAACTTCCTAAAACTCTAGGAAGAAGGAGGATTTACTAATATCCCTTAAGAAAAATAGATAAGGATCCCGCTAAAGTCTAACTAGGAATAAAAAATCCCTAAAATAGCTAGGGTCTACCCCCTTAATATAGAATTAAAGAAGGTCCTTAATAATACCTTTAATAAGCTTTATAACTAGGATAGACTCTATTAAATAATAAAGTTAATACCTTTTAATTTCCTAGTTTTTATTATCTAGAAGATAATACCTAATAGAAAATATAAAGGGCGTATAATTAATAATATCTATAGCTTAAACGCTATTACTTACCTAGATATTTATACCTTACCCTTATAATTAGAAATAATAGCTACTATAAAAGACTATAAGTATATAAGTATTATTAATACTACTAGCTTCTTCTACTATTAGTATATATATCCTAATAACTACTATAAGCTTACTATTATTAGCTATTAAGGCTAGGAATTATTTAATATTAGTATATATATCCTAATAACTACTATAAGCTTACTATTATTAGCTATTAAGGCTATAAATTATTTAATATTACTATTATAAGTTTTAAGAATTCTCTAGCTTATATCTAGTAGTAAATTAACTATCTCCTCTATACCTATTAAAAATTTACTAAGGTATATATTAATATTATTATTATATATTTATAAACTTTATAGAAGTATATATAATACTTATAATAAGTATTTATTATATTATAAAGGTATAGAATATTAGTAAATCCTACTAAAGCCTTCCTTAGATACCCCTTAGTATAGTTACTAGAGTAAAAGGTTAACTCCTTTAGATTATCTATAATAAAAGATAAGCTTTTAGTTATATTAAGACTCTTATTCCCCGTATTACTCTTATAACTAGAAACTTACCTTAGTATAACTAGGTAGCTATATAAGTATATTACCTATTATATAGTAATTACTAAGCTATTATAAGATAGGAAAATACTTATACTTATATTAATACCTAAGGTAGGAAATAAATAGAAGAGTTTTATATAATAGAAGCCTATAATAGACCCCTTTAAATTAGAATTAGTATCTTTTAAGGTACTATAAAAGGCTTTATTATCTCTAACTTTATTATCTTACTTTAATAATAAAATTATCCTATTTATAGATCTTAATACTAGTAAGGTTTTTAGTTTTAATATAATAGTCTATTATATTAATAGTACTATTAAAGATAGCGAATATCCTAGTTATATCTAGGTTAGGCCTATATTATTTCTTAGTTATTTATTAAAGGACGCGGAGACGAGATACTAGCCTATTAAGTTAGAATTAGTAGGAATTATCTAGGTACTAGGTAAAGTCTAATATATAATAGAATTAGCCCTAGAAACTATAATATATATAGATTATAATATAATATTAGGAATTATAAAATAAATATCTATAATAATACTATTAATAATAAAGTTAAATCTATAACTAGTCTATACTTCTAAATATATATAATACTTTAATAATATTAAGTTTTACTATAAACCTAGAAAGTAGTATATTATATCTAATACCTTATTAAAGCTATATAATACTACTACTATAAAAGTAACTACTAATAAAGAAGGTAAACTTAATATATTATAAGGTTATATCTATATAACTACTAGCCTTATTAAGTTAAGCCCTTAACTATAATAATAACTTATTAATAGTTATAAGGTAGATTCTTTATAGAATAAGATTAAGAAGGTCCTTAATACTAATAACTACCTTATAATAGAGGATATTATAAAGCTTCCTTTCTAGTAGGTAGAAGGCCTTATATAGAAGCTTAATATAAGTAGACCTAATAGACTATATATTCTAGGCCTAGTAGTTAAAATATTTCTAGAAATTACCTATTTAAAATATACTAGATTTACTAAATATTATAAAGTCTTATCTAGGTAATAGTATATTAAGGGCCTTATTAAGAAGCTTTAAGAGTTTTTTAGCTACTATTTATAATACTAGTTATATTAAACTCCGCGTTATTTACCTTATAATTCCTTATAACTTATTCTATTACCTCTAGTACCTTTTTATACCTTAATAATCGACTTTATTCTAGTCCTAATTATATTAAATAAAGGTTATAATACTATCTTAATTATTATAAATAAATTTTCTTAGAAAATTACATTAATTTCTAGTAAGGTAACCTTTATAGTTATAGACTAGGCTAACTAGTTACTAAGAAGGCTTTATAAGATTAACTAGAGACTACCTCTCTAGATATAATTACGAAATATTTTTCCCCCTTCCCCTTCTAGCCTCGTAGGTAAGTAGCGGCTACTTTAAGGTAAGCCGGGGTAAGCGGCCCTAAGCGGTACCTAAGCTGGGATAGGCTCCTAGGGGTAGTATAGCGGCGCAGTACGCTAGAGCCTAAATGTACTCCCTTAAGCCCGGCTTTAATTACCTTTATTAGCGGTATACTACTACCTATACTCTTTAGCTACTACCTAGAGGACCCTACTACCGCTTTATAATAGTAGATGCCCCTTACTTATATCCTACCTAGTAAGGCGGCTTACTTAGGCGTATATTTACGTAACGCGTGAAATTACCCGTCCGTCCTACCTCGCCTACTATACTATACCTCTACTCTTTTATTTTCTTCGCTAAGGCGTCCCCTTCTTATTTCCTTCTCTCTGCTCTCGACTCCTACTACCCTTCTTATAATTCTCGCTTGAAAGGATAATCGCTTTACGGGTATAGCTCTAGCATTACTAACCTAGTTAAAGAAGGCCCTATAGCGATTACTATCCTCGATACTTCTAAATTTACTATTTTCCTGGAATTACCCTCGATAAGGATGCTTTTACTCTCTACGGCCTACTCTTTAATCTACGGCTTAAGCTAGCGTCAGCTAGGCCTGCTATACGACTTAAGGAAGGAAATGCTTTATACCTTATCGCGATCGCTCAGGCTTCTTACTTACCTGCCTAGGCGCGGTAACAAGGATCGCACCTCGCTTATAATCCGGGGACCCGATATTAAGGGGCTGAGCGTAAATCTAAATAGCGGCGGTAAGTTAAAGCTAGTAAATAGAGTTAAAGGAGCGTTAGTCTCGCCTCGATTAATAGTCGTATCTACCTAGCTACGCTAATAAGGATGCTATAATAGTATCGTTTAGGTACCGTAGCCTCGAGACGTATATCTAGCCTTTTCCTATTAATCGTAGTAAGGTAGTACTACTAATCTATTACCGCCGTCTTAGCTTAAAGACCTAGGTAATAGGAGCTAACGAGGCATAATAGATAGATATCTCTAAGGGGCGTAGGGAAGATTTAGCCGGCACGGCATATAGATTAAATACGAGGCCCTAATAGCTAAGAGCTACTATAACGCATGCCTTAGAAGGAGGCTTTAGGAGTAGAGGAGGCATATTTAAGGATGAGATAAGTGCTATTAGGCTGGCCTGCAGTCACTTATTAGAGAGACTATAAGCGCGGTAGCGCGCTTATAGGTACGCCTTGTAACGACCTTAATAAAAGCTTTTATAAGGCTTCTACTTTAATTCTATCCGTTTATAAACCATTTTATTCACTTTCTTATATTCGACGTATATAATATTTAGGGACGGCTAGGAGAACGACTACTATTACTAGGAGGGTTAAAGCGAGTATAAAGACGTCTAAGGTTATAGGTTCTAAGTAAAGGAACCTATCTTAGAAGATATCTATTAAATAGTATAGCGTAAGCGTTATATAGTAGGCCGCTTAATTAATAACTCGTCTACTAAAAGGATTAAGCTATATTCCGCGCGAAAATATCTTTATACTATTTCTTATTAATAATATAACTTATACTAATAATATTACTATCCTTATCTAGTTTATAAGTAGTATAATATATACGCTTATCTTTATTACTTTAATACTACGACTCCCTATTTAAGTATTAGGCGTATAGATTAAGATTTAGGAATAAGGTCTTAAGCTTTAAGCTTACTTTATAGCTACCTTAACCGTTTTAGGTTTAAATAAATTAGAATTCTTATTAATAATATTACTAAATACTTCTTTAATACTTACTAAAGGAAAGCTTATAAGTCGCTTCTAAGTAGTTATTTAATCGACGTACTCTACCGTAATCCTCTTTTTACCCTTCTAAATATTCTTAATAAACTAACTAGAAATATATCTTATTAATATTATTATACGCCGTTAATATTACTTCGGATATTAAGGATTATAAATACTAGTAATTAATGAAATCGCTGTAAGTTACTAGAGGTTAGCTGTATTTTATTTATATAGTAGTAGATATTAAAGGCTATAGTTAAAGGATAAACTTATTATAAAATAGTGAAAAACGATTAATATAAATATAACTAGATATTATAAGACTTAATAATTAGTTATTTATAATAAGGTTACTATTACTATTAGTATAAAAGTCTACTTATATCCTTAGAGTATAACGGATAAAAGCTACCTTTATATTATTCCTATTATATATAGTAGATATATACCGGATAAGCTACGATTAGCGCGCGATAAGTAAAACCGGAGAAAGGGATTATATAAGACTAATAAGTTAGTAAAAGCGTACTTTACCGTAATAGGAACCTTAAAGAGGGTATAACTATTAACTTATTAGCTATTACTTTATCTATCTAATATTATTTTAGACTATTAATTCTAAAATTATTAATTTACTTATAGTCTAATAGTTAAAAGCCGGCTAGGTAGAATAGAAAGGCTTAAATTCGGTTAAAGACTAGATATTACCCTAAGAGGTTATAAAGGAACCTAATAGGGCCCTTAGTAAACGCGCGCGTAGTATAGTATCTAAATATAGATTACGGTTAAGATAATTAGTAGAAGACGTATAGCTTAAGATACGCTAACTAGCTTTATAAGATATATATTAATTATAAAGTCTTTTATATTATAACTATTAATATATCTCTACGGTACGTCTCTTTATTCTTAAAAGCTTACTTAAATATATTCCGTTCGCTTATAAACAGGTTATTATCGTATATAAGTAAATTAAAATTCGCTTATACTCTATTTCTAACTACTCTTAGACTCCCCCGCTATATTAGTATTATATCGGTCGATGACTTAAAGTAGTATAAAATATAATCCATGATATATATAAATAAGAAGCTAGTAGGTTAGTCCGGCTAATACTACCTTATTAAGTAAGTCCTTTAATTAAAGGAAGTTCTACCGTCTTATATCTATCTTATAACGTAGGTATCTAATAAGTTATATTACTAGTATAGGTAGACCTACTAATAACTTTTATACTAGATATAAGAATTAGTACTTCGTAGTTAAGAACGTCCTAGCCGACTTTAAATACTACTAGGATATATAATAGGCGCTTAGTAGTAGTTATTATCTACGTCTCTTATAGGATATAATCCTTAATAGGTTAATATTTATTTATAAATATCTTAAGGATTATTTACTTTCTCTAAGTTAAAAAGATTTACCTTTACTACTTATAAAACGGATTCTAAAAGATATATTACGTGGCCTTACTAAGCTATATTATTAGAATATTATATATACTAGTTAGCCCGATCTCTTTTAAATACCTAGCTCCCTTAATAGTAACTACTAAGATATTATAGATATTAAACTAAATAATATCTTAGTCTAGTAGAGCTAAACTAGCTATAGAATTATTATTAATAAGGTCCGTCTTAGTAATCTTAAAGACTTAGCCTACGTCCTACCTAGTAGTAATATTCAAGGTAGATAAGTAGGTAACTAGAATTAACGTAGTCTAGAAGCTTATACTAAAGGTTATATTAATAAATCCTCTAATATATTCTCTTTTAGTATCGTAGTAAGTTAAAGAATACTAAGGCTTAGCTCGCCTAGGGGACGGATAGTAATTAATAACGTGAAATAGTATATCTATATTATACTAAAGCACGTTATCTTATATATTAATAAAAAGGCGCTTCCTAAAGGTAAGGTAATACTAGCTTATATTCTTAAACGCTAGATTTTATAATTTATAGACCCGGAAAGTTTTAATAGGCTTTTAAGGTACCTCGGCGACAGCCCTTAGTACTAGGTACTAGAAGTACTTTAGGGCGGCTTTAATAAGGAGAACCCGCGTGAACTATTCGTCCGATAGAATATAGAGCCTCTTAACTTAGACCTTAAGGATCTTATTAGAGGTCTAATAAACTTTAATCTAGCGAAGAGGCTTATAGTAGATAAAGCCCTCTCGTATAATTAGTTTCACGATATTTAAGTAGATCGACTTAAAGACCGCTAATAGGTAAAAAGGCCGTCTATTAAAGAAGTACTAGTTATATATATTAACTCCTAGCTAGAAGAATTAAGTTATAAAATAAGTATAATAGGTTATAATATATAGTTTATAGATATATATATATATATAATCTAAGGAGAGTAATAGCAGGGATCTATAACCTTTAACGATCCTAGGCTATTCTTAGGAGCTATAAGGTAGGGATTGAAAAAGGGTTAGATTTCTATTAAGACTATGGATTTAGTATAAATAATAGGGTAGCTATTAGAAGTTATCCTTTCATTAATCCTAATTCTTATATAATAGTATCGCGCCCGCTTGAAGGACGATTTAAAATGTCAGATATTTAGCGAGGAGCTATAGTAGGAGGTAATAGCTATACCTTAGTATAATTAGTTATAAAACCCGACTAGGAAAGGTTAGAGAGTCGCTAGCTTTTATAAACGAGAGGAAAATTATACCTCTTACCCTTAACCGTACGCGACCTCGTTAGTCTTTTAGATTTATAGATTCTAGTAGAAGAGCTTATTATATATCTAGGCGCCTCTTACGTAGAGTCTATTAAGACTACGTAAATATACTTTCTAATACTATAGTCTATTAAAGGAATATCGATAGTAGTACAGGTATAAATTTATACTAAATTTAGTTAGAAGCCTAGGAGCTTAAAGATAAAATAATAACCCTAAGTATTAATACCCCTACTTAAACTACGAGAGCTATTTAGCTAAATCTATTTCTAGACTAGACGTTTTCCTACTTACTACACGTCGAATAACTATTAGTATGATGAGATTAGCCTTATAAGAGCTACCGCAGAAGAAGATATAGCCGAAGTTACACGCTTATTAGAGGGAGGCTCCCCCGTATACTCCAAGAAATCTAATCGACTCGACGCCCCTTCTATAAGCTGCGTTTCAAGGCTATAAAAGGATTATACAACTTCTATTAGAATATAGCACCTTAGTATTAGAACTATATAGAATAAACGGCGCTATATTACGTAATAGTAGGTGGATATTAACTATATAGTAGAGGAGCGTCTTTTATAAGAAGCTAATACGTCGACTACGGATAAGAAGGGACTAATATTACTACCCTTAGCCGTAGATATTAGGTCTCCGTAAATGGTAGTATTATCTTTAAAAATAGAAACCTCTTTAATAATAGTCGTCTCACCCCTAAGAACTAATACTAGATAGGTATAAAGTAACTAGAGTTATTAGTATAATCTAGAAGCGCTAATAGATAAGTTAGCCTGTACTATTAGGCGGTTAAGATTAACTAATAGCTATTAATACTATTAACTATCTAACTCTAGGAATAGTTATTATCCGTAATAATATTAACTTAGGTCGGAGGGTTATTTATAGGTACCGGTAGTATACTTACTAACTAACTCTTTTATAGCTGTACTACGTGGAGGAGATATACCGCTAGGTTAGTAATAGAGTTTATCGACTTGGAAAGATTTAGGCTAGTAAGTACGGTCTCCTAGTAGTCTAAACTAGTCGCGATAATAGTATAGCTAGAGAGGTCGTTCTAAGTAAGCCTTATCCTAGTAATCTTAAGCTGGGTTAAATACTTACTTAGCTCTTTAATTAGGGTACTTATATAATTATCTATATTAATATCTTAACTTTTATTCCCTAGGAGATCTATTAAGAGCGTGAGGATAGTTTCGTATATTATATAGAATTAATTTGATTCACCTTAGTATCCTAAGCGCTAGTTCGAGACTCTATTAGTATACGAGACTAGGATCTACGTAAGACGACCCTCTAGCGGTTAACGTTTAATCCTCTCCATACTAGAAGACTTATTAGCCGAGCCTACGGCCGTAGATCGCGGTCGTTTATATCCTCTAAGATATTTCGACCCGGCCTTATAAGGATATAACTAGTTTACCGGTAATTAAACGTTACTACCCCGATTTTTAAAGCTAGTTCTAAAGCTTCTAAGTTATAAGCCGTTTCTATCTCCGTTACTTAGTAGGCTTAGAGCTCGGAGATTACAGGACTCTAGGAGCCTAGAGGTAGGGGTACAGCGTCCTATTCTATCGCCGTTATAATTTAACCTCTCCCGCTATATATCTTAAAGAGCGCCTAGAAGAATAGTAGTCGAGCTATTATTATCGCTATTCTTACCCTACGTAGCTATCCGCCGTATTAGTATAGTACTTCCTAAGTTAAGGGAGTAACCGTTAAAAAGCCGTAGATCGCACCCTTTCTTTAAATAAGTACTTATAAATAGCCGCTCTTTAGGTATTATCCGTAGTATTCTAGTTATAAGAAGATCTATTAAGTTATCCGCGTCCTAATTATTAGCGTAATTAATAACACGACGGTACTAAGCGAGCCCCTATTCTTCTAATATTACCGGCGAATTCTTATATTACCCCCGTCTCTACCTAAGCGCTTTAGGAAGCCCGTATATATACTATAATATAATTACTCCTAGTAACTATAAATCCACTGAGGCCGTATATTTAATCCCTAAGTAAACCTTAGGTATAGTATATTACTAGGTACTATAAATAGTTTTTAAGTCGGGCCTATTATTTATAAGGCTGAAATTAGTAAGCTTAATACTTAAAGGAGATCGAGATTTAACTAGGATATTCTCCGGCTTTAAGTCTCGATATACTACGCCGTAGGGATATAGGTATCTAAGCGCGTTAAGGGCCTGGAAAAATAGGTCTATAGTTTCTTCTATAGTAATAGGGCTTTCGCTGTATAGATCCTCTAGATTTCCGAGAGGAAGGTATAGCATTACTAGAAAGGGTAGAGGGTCCTCTTAGAAATCCACGACCTAAATAGTATTTTTCTTCTTAATAGTTAGATTCCATCTAATTCGTAAGGGTAATTATACTTATATACGGATTCTCCCTTATAATATAGATCTCTCTACGGATCTATATTAGCTAGTCTTCCTTTTATTACCTCCTACGCTCCTTACCCTTTCCCTATTAAGGTTTATAAAATTCCTTACGGGCGTATATCGCGCTAGTACTTATATTAATAACCTTATCTACTCCTTTAAAGGAGCCGCTTCTAAGTTTTCATTTACGGATATAGATAGGGAGTTACCTAGGAGTAAGGGTTTAACTAGGCTATATAGTCGTCGTATAACTATTAATCCTAAGCACGTTAAGCGGAGGAAGAGCTATATAACTATCTTTAAGAAACTCCTTTATATTCTCGTCGTATTTAGCTTTACACGTCTTATAGCTAGCTAACTCGTCCTTAAAGCTCAGCCCCTAAGTATAAACCTCGATTTCCTACTTCCCCTCCTCCTTTTTTAGGTCTAGAATCCAGGTGAAGTAATACCGTACTTCCTCTTCTACTTAGCTACTATAGGTAACGGCCGTTCTATTTATTAATAAATCCCTTAGTATAAGATACTTTTTATTATCGATAGTATAATTAAATATAATATAGAAATATAACCTACTAATACTATGCGCGCCCCTAGGCCTTAAGAGGATATTATATTTCTTTAAGTCGGTACTAAAAGAGTAGCCTTTACTAGTATCCTTTAACGGCTTATTAAAAGTAAGTTATAAGCGATACGTGGAATTATACTTATAATAGTTATTAATAGGCTGTTCTTAGGCGGGTATAGCCTCTCGGCTGGAAATGGTAGGGCCTTCAGCGATCCCTTAAGTAGGAGGCAGGTAGCGCTCTTCGTTTTTTTCTAGGCGGAACGCGTTTTCAGTTAGTCTCCGTTTATTAACCGGTATCAGCGTTGTAATAAGGTTAGGGTCTTCTATCTTTAATAATTTGACGGAAAATATTAGGATTATCGTAGCTGTTTTATATTACTAGCTATCGCCGTAGCTAACCTACTGGTTTACTCCATCGTTTTATTAGTAAGGGGTAGGTGATATTCTATAGCGCTCGATTAGTTAATCGTAAACGCCATGGATTCGATGCGTAATCGTTAGCTAATCGGGGACTCCCTTAGCTGTAGCGCTTATAGTTAATTATTTAGGTACTGCGGAAGTAGAGGCTAGGCTAACGCTAATACGTAACCGAGCTTAATTGCCGCTTTATCGCGGATCCTATTCTTAAGAGAGCTTAATATTCTTTCACTTCCTCTATTACTTTTCAGATACTATGCCTCGACCTAGGATGTATTCTATTAATGAAGTACTGAAATTCATAGTTAGAGAAATTCAAGGACTGAAGTAAGAGACCCTGGTATACGGTCGAGGCTAAGTCTACGGCCCTTAAAAATTGTACTAATATCGTTCCTTTTAGAAAGCTTCATGGAGGTGAAAGTAAAAGGCTGGCTTAAATTAACGTTAGAATAACGAGAATAATATATTACAAAGCTTTAGTATAAACCTCCCTAATTTATATCCGTAAGGCTTAGTCTTACTTATAGTATAAGGGACCTAAAGCGCTAGAGAGATAAGATAGCCTAGTCTACTACTGTAAACGCAAGCGTACTTAAAGATAGACTAAAGTAAGACTGAGTTTTCTTATAGTAATTACTCTATATACGCTGACAAGTCTATTACATATAGCTAGGTCGAACGTTCTCGCTCCTATACCCCGATTTTACCCCCGTACGACCCTAATACCCCGGAACTCCTTAAAGAAAATTTGAGGAGAGAGAGGGAAGCCTACGAAGCTCTCGTTAGTAATAACAGTCGGCCGTACTACCTAATCCAACTTGGGTTCGAGGTCCTTAATAATCCTAGCTAATATAAGGATATATTTTTATATTAGCGAGAGGAACTCGGTATATACTAGCGCTCCCCATTAATATTTACTATCTAGTTAGAGCGCTAGAAGAAATTTCGCTAATTCTAGTAAAAAAATCGACGCTACTTTATATTCCATAGTAGGTTCCTTAAGTTTAAGCAGAAAGTCCTCGAACGTCGGCGGAGATATAGACTAGACGGCGATATATAACTACTAGAAGAATAGAATAAATAGAGTAAGCTAGACGATTAGATAGAATATCAGGACTACGAACTTCGGGAGTACGAGTACTTAAAGAAGGATTTTAAGGAAGTATAAGCACGACTAGTATCTAGACGGCAGGTATTAGCGGAGGCAGGAATTTCAGTATTTAAAGAGATCTAGGAACTTAAATTCGCTAGCTATTACAGTCTAGCTATCTAATATAGTAGCGAGGAAGGGAAAGTAGAGAAAAGGGAGAAATTAGCGGAGCGTAAGTTAAGGCTAGTAGAAAAAAAGTTAAAGGCCGCCGAATCAGGTAATCTAGGGGAAAGGGTTAAAAGAGCTACTTAGGTTATATTATTCCTAAAGGAGGTTAAATCTATATAGATATAACTAGACGAGTTATAGCGCTTAGTTAAGGATACTAAGCGTAAGCTTAAGCCGTATAATAGATGGCTTTAAGGGAGATATAATAAGTAGGATGAATTCTTTAAATAAGGGAAGCGGTTAGTTAGGCTTAAGGTCGAATCTATAGAGTACTAGGACTAAAAAAAGAAATTAGATGAACTTAAAAAGAGTAAATATAAAGTATCGTCGAAGTATTATAAAGTAGAAGAAGTGGTAGAGTTCGTAGAAGAAGGATATAAAGCCGCTCGACTAGAAAATTTAGGAGAAACCCTTAAGAGAGCCGCCTTAATTAAGGTAGTATAGGAAGAACTCCGATCCGCATAGATCCAGTTTAAGGAGGTAAGAGAGTCGATAGAAAAGATCGAACTTAAGGGGAAAGTACTAAGTACGCTAAGTTCGATACCGCTTATAAGGGGGAAGATGAAATAGTATAACGTTCTATTAGAATAGATCGAGTAGTAGTATCGAGAAATCGCTGCTAGCTGCGCCCCTACCTAGAAAAAGGGCGGTTAGGGCCGGCTGAAGAGAGCTAGTCTAAGAGCGCTTCGAAATCGTCCTGTAACGGAAGTATTAAAAACTATTAAACCCCCGAAAGCGAATGGTTATATACGGAAGTAATTGACGACGAGGTTAATCCTTAGCCTAGTAGATCTAGTAAAAGTATCTAAGAGACACGGTAAGAGACGGAGCCCTCGCTGAAAGATAAGCGCCCTATGCGATGTATTACAGTCTACGGGAAAGACGAATACTAATCCTAGTACTCCGGAGTTAAGAAGTAAGTAGGCTTTCAAGGTTAAAGATATAATATCCGCTTCTCTCCGCTCTATCTATTTATTAAGAGTCTCTAAGCCCGGTAAAAAACGGCTAAGTAGACTATCTAGGGATAGTATAAAGCTACTATTAATAAATAGCATATACTAGCTAAAAAGAGAATATAACTTAGGCCTATTATTAACCCTATTAACAGGTAGGAAAGTAATATAATAACCTGCTAATATATTACTACGGAGGAGTACACGAATATTAAAGCCGCCTAAGAGATTTTATCTTAGCTTTACGTGAGAATTACCGTGGCGTCTCTAGAGTAAGGAACTTTAGAGTACGATTTTTATAGCTCGTAGCTAGAATAAGCGTTAGACGTATCCCTAGCTAAGTAAGATTATTCTAGGAGCTTCTATATATATACGGCCTACCTTATACGTGAAAATATTATTCGCTATATAAAGTCTGCGTTAAAATAACCTAATATTTTTTTAACCTACTTACCTAGGATCTTAGTTTATAAGGCGGGCTAGATATTATACTACGTAGTCTTATATATACTAAAAGCTATTAATTCGCTATATATAAACTTCTCTACTTATATATACGTATTCCTTATTAGGGATAGAATAGGAAATTAGATAATAAAGCTAACAGCGTGAATAGTACTAATATAAGAGGATATAGAAAGAAGAAAGGTATTTAGGACTAAATAAGTATAGTATAAGTAGTCCTGCGATTATAAGCGCAGGGAAACCTAGACTAATCTAGAACTCGCATTTATAATACTTACGATTAGATTTAAGGGGTAGCGCGAATAGCGTAGTACCTAAGTACGGCACGGTAGAATAAAAGGAAGTACGAGGATACTTTCTCCTAATAGATAAAATTTTTCGGGTTATTAGATGTTCTAGATATCTAAAGTACCGTTAGAACCTCGTTACGAAGTACTACTAAAATGTCATTATTACCCCCTATAACTCCGCCTCCTTTTATAACCTACTACACTTGAAATCTTTCAGCTACCTATTAACTAGAAGCTAAGAAGATTAAGTATTATAAGGAGTAGAAATTCGAGTCGTATACCCTTAGTAATTACACGTAACTTCGATTTACAATTCCCTATACCTCTCGCTTTTTACGTACTAAATATTATCTTTACTATTAGGACTAGTATAATTACCTTTAAGATATAAGGATTCTATAATTCAGCCTTATAAGGCTATTTTAATCGCAACTAAATATCCTACTTATTAGTATAAGTATAAAGGGCCCTTAAAGGGTAGGCTACTAATAGACTTATTATACTACTTACTTAAAAGATTATTTAGGCTTAAGTAGAGCTAGGAATATAGTTATTATTTATACTTTAGAAATATAAATTTAACGCTAATAGTCTAAAATTTAAAGTATTATAGTAGTAATATACTACTATCCTACTCCCTTAAGAAAATTAATTAGTTATACCGTAATTAATTTTTTAACGTTTACGGGGCGGTGCGGAATTTTAGTCGACGTAGCTATTATTAGCTAAGGTAAATTCCCCCCTTAATAAGTACTCCTCGGCTAATAATATTTTAGGGCTTCTAGGTGAAGTTTCAGCCTCGGTTATATTATCTTCGGGCGTAGCTTCCTGAGAAGGCTATAACATATTATCGGGAGTACTGAAAAACCTATAAAAGAAATCTCTCTAATAGTTATACGAGGTTAAGTAGCGGCTAGGGCTAGCTCTAACGGTCCTATTATATACGTAGGAGTAGAAGAGCCGATTAATACCGTAATATACGCCTAGGCTATTACTCTTTAAAGATTATAAAGGAGACCTTATTAATAGCTTTTAAGGTTCTATAATTTATATAATTATATAGATACTTTTAACTTAATCCGATAGCTCGTAGTAACCTAAATAGTAGAGCTTAGATAGCTAGATATCGCGGAGGAAATTATTTATAGCTAGCTTATTAATAAAACCTAAACTCTTAGAAGCTCGGTATAAAACGCTATATCCGCAGTTAACGGCGAACTAGGCGAGGTCTATTCTTAATTACTATAAGCGTATATCCTAGGCATATACTAGCGTAATCTTTTAATCCACCTAAGGTCTTTAGCTCTTTACTACTAAAACACGGCGGAGTATAAATAACTAGAGTAAGCGGTATACCTTCTAGTATATTATAGAGCTTAACTTCTCGACTTTAAAAGTAAAAGATCTATCGGCTAACTTATATCTAAATTTAGTCTAACCGTTATAAATCTAATCTATAGATTATAAGATTAAACCGCGAAGATCTAGAGGGATTATATCTCTTAGTAAGCTCGAGTATAACTTAAGATACTTTACGTCCTTAAATAATATATAAAACGAGGTTATTATATATAGGACGGTAGTAATATTTTTAAGGAGTTATAAGCGTCTAGACCGTAACTTAATACTAGGAAAGATACGGCCTTCTTTTATTTATATCTCGATATACTAACGATCCTCTATAGATCTAGAAGGGTAACGACCTTAAAGCGTTTATACTATATAAACGTTAATATAAGAATAGGTAGTACCTACTATAAGCTACTAGGTGGCTCTAGTTTATAAAAGGTAGCGAGTTATCTCTTATAGATAGTATTAGTAACTTTGAACTTTATATAGTCGAGATATACGCTTACTTCTAGGTACCGTTAAGCACGTAAAGCAGGTAGTTAGTCGACTTAGAAAGCTGACTAGAGACCTTTAAAAGGGACTAATATATCTAACGCGTCGCTAAATACTATTAGTATATTATCTCTCCGAGTATCTCTCTCTAGACTAAGGATATATTCTCTATTATCCTTTCTAATTTTCTGTAGCTATTCCCTTTTATTTAATGAATCGCGTCGAAGATAAGCTGTCTAGATACGAAGAAAGATGTTACTATTACTTAGAAATCAAGTACTTAGTAGATTATCTCGTAGTATAGCCCTAAGTTCCAGGCTAAGATCTATTATTATATTACTAAAAGAGATAGGGATATTAAAGGAGTATTTAACCGTCTTAGTAGAAGTTAATAAGCTACTATCTACTAGTTAAGGTATTATATATCTTAGCTACTTCTAGTTAGTCTCCCCCGCGTAAGTATATAATAATATCTACTAGGTTAAATACTAGAGGATCTTATAGATTATTATTAGCATGATCGTATAGGTATTAAGGTAGAGAATTTAGTATTATTAATACCGGTAGATAGCTTTATAAATCTAGCCGATTAAAGGTTCTCGATTTAAAGTACTTTACTAAATTCTCTACCGTCCTCTAGTTAATCGAGTATAATCCGTTAAGAGTAAGCTTTTTAATAGGGACCTTAACTAAGATATAAAACGCTTAGTCCTACTTATAAAGTAGGTTATTATTAACTTTACGTTACATATTAATAGTAATAGGACGACGCCTCTACCTATTACTCTAGCTCCTTTAATTATTACCTAGCTTATATTTAAGCTAAGTAGATAAAAGAAGTAGTATAAGGGTTAGGATTAAAAGGGAGGGTATAATATAGTAGTAGGTTATAGGAGGGAAGCTAAAAATAGATGCTAGAGTGGAGCTCTAATTTAATACTAGAGGGGGAGCTAGAAATAGATACTATTAAGAGGACTAGAACTAGATACTTAAGCTAGAAGTAGATGCCTTATAAGAGTAAGGGCTAAATGAAATAATTAATAATAAATATTAATAAGAAACGAATTCGTCTAGATAGCTTTATTCTCTAGGGAAGATATATTTAGAGTTAAAATTATATAAATATAATCTACGAGTTCCTTCTATAAGTTTAATATAGTAGAATCTACTATCACGTTATAATTATATCTATTATACTTAGGTTACCTACTACGCCCGAACTTTAGGCTTAATATAAGTAGAGGGCTAAGACCCCGGATAGAATATATAAAGATAGATCGTCTTTAAAGGATATAGCAGGTAACTTAATATAAGGAAATTTAAAAAGGGAAGTAGCTACGTGTCTAAAATTAGGCGAAGCGGCGCGAGCGCCTTAATAAACTATCTACCTTAAACTTAAAAGTCTTAAAAGTATTAGACCTAAAAGAATATATACTAGAGGTATAGGGATTATTATTAGGAAAGCTTACTATTAAAGAAAATAATTTAAAGGGGCTAGTAGAGAGCCTAGACCTATCTAAGATAAATTTTAATAAAATAGTAAAGGATATTAAAGAGGTAATACGGGCGCTATAATATTAATACTTTCATAGAGAGAGTAGGAAAGCGAGGAGGGAAATAGGAGTAGATACTTATTCTATTATTCTAATTTAAGCGGAGTTAGAAATAAAATATCTAAGCCGCGTTATTACTATCTACTAAATTATATATATAATACCTGTATCTTCTAAGACTTTATAGTTCCTTCTTAGGATCTTTATAATTTTTAAATCGACGTATTAATCCCTAAATACTATGTTATAAGACTATAATTACTACTTATAATTACTTTAAACGGGCCTCTTTAAGGATAGTAGTTAGTACTATTAACTTTAGTCGCTTACTATTATCCCGCGCGATAAAGCGGGAAATAGACGGTAGCTATAAGGTAGTAATTATAAAGAGCTTATTACGAGAATCAGCGCGGCGCTTATAAAACCTCCTATCCTTAGTAGGTAAAAGTACCGCGAATATACGCTCCTTAACGCTCGTTTAGTTACTAAAGATAAAGCGTAAAGCCTACGCTAATAAGATAGCTTCCTCCCTAGCTTACTACCTAAATACATATATAGGCGACTAGGGTTAGGCGGGACTTAAAGGCGGTACGTAAGGGATAAGAGATGTTTACGCGCTTGCGACCGGTGAGACCGGCGAGACTAGCGAGACTAACCACGCCGGCGACAGCGTCGCTCCCCGTAGAGAGGGAATCGATCTAAGGGTCTTATTAGGATTTAATCTACTATCCTAACCTTACTTTAAAACTATATCTTCGCTTATATTAAGTACGTCTAACGTAGCTAAAAGGTAATAGCCCGCTAGCTACGTTTTAGAATTAGGCATATAAATATTTTCCTCCTAATACCTACGGTAGCCGTTATAAAAGGCCTTAAATAATAGTTATTAGTCTAGGTCGTCTTCTTTTAAACTAAAGAAAGTACGGAAGTAATCTTATTTAACGGTAAAGGAAGTTAGATAACGCTTAGGAATAGTACTATAAGAAGTCAAGTAGATATATTTAAGAAAGAGACTTTCCTTATCTACTTAAAAAGAATACTCCTACGGCCTACTATATTAATTAGAGATATCTAATTTATAGCCCTTATACTCTAAGGTTAATATAGGAGCTACTAGCTCCTTTTTAATATACGGCACGTCGCTAAAGAGTTAATAACTAATAAGTACTATTTAATATATATAGTCTAGATTAATCGCGTAATACTTAGAAGGTAGGATATTTTATACGTAGTCCTTAATAGCCTTAGCGTCCGCTACTATATAATCGCGGTATAAATAACGGATTTATTAGTAGCCGTTCTCTAACGCTAGCGACTAGAACTCGTACTATTATCGCGGCTACCGCCCTTTATATAAAGTACTCTACTTTATCTTAACTCTCCGCGGCGACTAGCCGTTTATAACCGGAAAGTAATAGAGAGTAAAGAGCTAAAGCTAATAATACGATAATTATAAAGAACGACCGGAAGGTAATATTTAATCCTTAAAGGTATATTTACTTATTTATACCTTTATATTTATCTATCCGTTATAGAGGGCGCTGAAATATTAAGATATAGAGCCTTTATACTTACCTAGTAGCAGTTCCTTTAGAATTCTTACGGGAGGTTTAAGGTATTTTATATCTTTAAGAAAGGTATAAATAGATAGAATTATATACTCTATTAAGTAAATATAATTAAAGATCTATAATTATTAATCGTTAGCTATAACTACTAGGAGGATATTACTAGCGAGTATTCTAATCTAAATATACGCGCGGTCTTCTGATAATTATAAGGGGTAACGGCCTTATAAGATTATAACCGTGTTAGTATCAAGTTATAACTAGTCTACCTCCTTATCCCTAATAATCTATATCTACGTATTATTAATCCGACGTAAGTAGTAGGTTATTTCCTTATATTATTTATTAGAGAACGGTTTACTACGGAGATAAAGCTCGTACCTTAGGGTAGTATAAATCTAGAAGTTATATAAAAGTTCCCGGCTATAATACTAGCTATAGACCTGCGAACGGGATTAGGGCGTCTAGGCTATCTATAAACCTCTCTAGGAGTATTTCTAACCGTAGGAGGTATCTCTATATATTCTTTAAAAGTCTAGTAAGCTATTTCCGCCTTCTTATAATATTACTATATAAGGTAGAGATCTAAATTTAACGGACGAGGTCTCTATTATAATACTTAGTAGAGTTTACCGCGTGTCCTTATAGGACGTCCTTAACCTAGGGGCTAAGGTCTAACTTCTATTAGCGAGCATCTCCTCTAAGGAAGGTTAACTCTCCCACCTCTAGAATAAAGATCTACTACCTACTATCTATTCTCGTATCTAGTAAAGAATTTCCGCGCCGCTTCTAGGCGGTATCTTCCGTGCAGATAGATTATAGGATACTTAGGATTAAAGCGTAGCGGCTCCCCTCCTAGGTAGAGGCCTTAAGGTATTATAGACCGAGATATTAGCGTAGGAATATAGTATTTAGGATTTAAGCGTAAGTAACCCTCTAATTAAAAGAAGTTAAGTAGTATTATAATATTCTTCTTATTAAATTAGCGTAGGTTATTAGGAAGCTTTTTATAGAAGATTTTATTAAGGGGTATCTTAACCGAACTATAAAATATTTAGCTCTTCTCTTGAAAGATTTATAAGTCGTTAGGTAATAGGTTATTTATAGTAGAGTATATATAGGCTTTAGGATACCTTCTAGCTAGAGGGTACTTATAAATAGCTATTAGTTAGACGGTAAATTAAGCTATATATAAAGCTGATAGCATCTATAAAGACGTAGGTAAGATATTCTCTCTTCTCTAATCCCTTCCCTTCGCCGTAATATAGTCCTTACTTTTATAGACTACTTGTTCTTTCTTATCTATCCCAGCAGTTTTCTCTCTTTCTAAAGCTATTACAGTCTTAATTCCTCTTACTCCTCCTCTTTATACTTAGGGTATACTTTACTCTCGTATCTATTTTAAGTTTCACGTTTTAGGCTCTAGAAACGGCTGCCCCTTATCTATTTTTAAATACCCTCTAGTTTTAGATACCCTCGTCTAATATTAGCTCCTTTATTACTAGCCTAGTATTAGCTACCTATCTCTAGTAAAGATTCTAAAATCGAAGATATAAGTATTATAAAATAAACTAGGTATTATTAATTTTAGGATAAACCCAGTTATATTTCACTCGTATATTATTAGTATTTTTAACTTTCTAAAGTAGAGATAGATATACCTCTAAGTTATACTATTACTACAGGCGGTAGTATTATTCTCTTACTCTTTATATATTCTTTAACCCGTCTAACCCGGTTCCTTAGGCCCTGTCGAACGTTAATATAGAAGTATTTCCTGCTTCTTACGCTCGTAGGACGATACCGCTTCTTTAGGCCGTAGACTATCGCGTAGGTATCTCTCTAGCTGGTCTATCTTATCGCTAATATCTTCTATGCTAGTTTCAGGGTATTAATTATAAAGGAAGCGAGTGTTTAAGCGGGCTATCTATTACTTATTAATATAATGCTAGCCTACTTCGGATCTCACCTTAGCTTTATTTACGACTTATTAGGTGTCTTACTAGCTACGTACCGTGTCTTCTACGCATTTATAGGAACTATATCTATTCTTTTAGGGTTACTCCACGTCCTAATTTATATAACTAGTAAGCTAAGCTTTAACGTAGGCTAATTATAGCAGATATTTAGACTAATCGTAAGCGCCGCTATATCTAATAAGAGTACTTTATTAATACTCTTTACAGGTAATCGTATATATAGCCTTATTACTTATCCTATTACCGCGCGTATTTCTACTACCGTCGTACGAAGTCTTCCTTTGTTATTACTTACGCCCTTTAAAGATATATCCCTTCTTAGTCGAAACTTCCCCGCATTTACCTACTTACCTCTAGCTATATATTTATAGTTACGTTTATTTTAGAGGGTATTACTATTCTATATTAAAATATTACTATTAATCGAGGCTACTCGCGAGCCTTAATTACGAGATAGAATTACGCCGTCTAGATAACTATCTTCCCTAGTAGACCTTAGAAGGTTAAAGCCGGATAGTATATTAATATATAGATTCCGTTAATCGATCCTTTTACTTCCTTATAAAGCTATCCGTTTACTATTACCTTATAGAGAGACGGACGCCTAGCCTCCCTTAAGCTCTTAATAGAGCCACGGAGCGGCTTTATATAAAGACTTCTAGACTACGCCGATAACTATCAGGAAGATAATAAATTACGAGTAGAGCTATACGATAAATTTAAAAGGAGAGCCTTTAGCTTTACTAGGAACTATCTAAATTAGCTTAAACTATCCGATTTCCAGATCGCGTTTATTAGTAGACCCTACGGCTCGACCACTCCTACTAGCGAGTATAGTAAAGTAGTTATAATTACTAGCGGCTTTAGTATCGCGGTATAGTTACTATTATTAAAGGAGTTAATATAAGGGTCTAATTATACTAAGATATAGACGCGTAATATCTATTTAGTATAATAGTTATAAAATCTCGGTTTACCTGCCTTTTACTCCTTTAGCGCTAATATCCTCTAACTTTAGTAGGTAATAAGTACCCGGTAAATAATCTGCTTAATAGAGCGCTAAAGGAGGATACCTTAGACTATAACTATGTAAGTATACAGGCGTCCTCGAGGTCTACGAGGCTTAGGCTGACTAAGCCGTACTAGATACTACGTGTCTCGATCTTCTTCGCTAATACGCGCTTAGATCTAGACCCTTAGTATTTAGGAAAGTACTAACGCGTCGCCTATTACGGCGGAGAGATAGACCTTCCCAGCTTACTACGTAATTAAGTCGATTTAGAAAGTAGTTATAAGATAGATAGGACTTTAATTACGGGTTTATAAATAATCTTTTAAGAAGAACTCCGAACTAATATTACTTATAGTTTTAACGAACGAGAATATTCGCGATTAGGTACGGGACCTAGTTAGGCTATATCTCTAAGAGGGTACGGAATTATTAGAACTTAGCTACTAGCCTACGGAAAGGCGACGACGTTTATAGCCTTTTATTTAAAGGTCTAAAAGTATCCCGTAGTAATTAAGCTTATTAGATATAATCTCTTATTAAATTAGAATTTTCGTACTATATAGAAAATAATTAAATATTAAAAGCTCTGTGCCGATAAAATAGTATCTAGAATCGCTAGTATCTTCCGTATCTATTACTGGAGCTAGGCTACCCTACTTACTTTACAGGAATAATCTATGTAAAACGGTACATCTATTTCTTATTACTTAAGCATCTATTCTTAGCTTAGAGCAAGATATATTATAATATACTCCCCGGGTTTTCCTACCTTCCGCTTTATTCTCAAGCTCTCTAAAATATCTAGTAACGGAAGGCCTATCACTTAAACCTAGGGTTATTAGGCGAGGCTTAAGAATAGTAAGGCTAATAAAGGAGTAGTAATAGGGCACGTTAGCCCGGATACCTCGATAATATCGTCTCCTCCTCCGATTCCTAAGAACCGCGGAAAGACAAGTAATCCTATAAAATCACGGTTTCTTAAACCTAATTACGAGGGGAATAATATCATAATTCTAAGAGTACTAAAAGACGAGAAGCTTGCTAGGACATTTCCTAATCGATCTTATTACTACCTTATAACGATTAAGTAGGCTAGACCTGCGGTTATCGGAGTTAATAATACGGATAGTTAGAAGCGAGTAGCTATTAAACGGGTAAGAAAACCTAAGGGTTCTATCTATTAGGTACTACTATCTACTTATAATTAGATTATTAATATTAAAGATATATATATTAAAAATAATAATATTATTTTTATTTATAAGTAAATAGAGGTATTATTATAATATATAACGGGTATTTTATAAGATTATCTATTAAAAGCCTTCTAGATTATAGTAATCTACTAAGAGGTAAGTACTAACGTCGATTAATTTAAAGCTTACTATACTTACGGATAATAGGTAGTAAGCGGCCTCCTCTATATATATAAAGAGCTTAGTCTAGCTTATAACGCGCTTAATTATAGTACGATCTTACTTAACCTTAATAGAAGGGTGAAAATTAGTAAGTTTTAGAGGGAGACTAGGCGTAGGCGGCTACTAATATATTAAGCGAACGTTAGCGATTCTTTTATTAAAAGGAGATACTTTAATCTAGATAGCGAGCGTAATAATATTTAAAGCCTTAGAGCTATTATAATAGAGCTAATAGAGCCTATAACGTATATTCTAGACCCTTAGTCTATAAAGCTGAAGGACTTAGATAAGTAGAAAAATAGTCTTAGAGTAGAGGACTTTTTAGTAGTAACGTAGTATAAGTCCTTATAAGAGCTGAAATAGGTAAGTCTCTTAATTAATCTAGATCTAGGAGATATATTCTAATATAAGTAAGTATGACTTTCTACCTTAAGAGCCTCTCGGAATATGCCTCGCGTCTCACGTATTTTACGCTCTGAGAGCGGCTAGGATAGGTGATTGGGATATCTTGTCTATACTATAGGGATCTCAGAAATGATATTGGTGAATGATACCATTTTATAAATAGTGAAATATTACTTCTTGGAGTTTATTCAGTATTTGTCACGTGAACGATCGCACCATGAATGCATGTACGCACCGTGGAAGCGCAGGTACCATCCAGCTCCATAATTGACTCCCAAGCATCTAATTATTACCCCCCTCTAGCATCCATATATGACTCCTACGCATCCACGCATTGACGATACCGTCTTTGCCGGTGCTATCTTTCGCGGTACCTGCTTCCACGGTGCCGGCTTTCACGGTACCGTCTTTTCCGGTGCCATCTTTCACGGTGCCTGCATTGACGGTACCGTCTTTGCCGGTGCTATCTTTCACGGTACCTGCTTCCACGGTGCCGGCTTTCACGGTACCGTCTTTTACGGTACCGTCTTTTCCGGTGCCATCTTTTCTAGTGCCATCTTTCACGGTGCCTGCATTGACGGTACCGTCTTTTCCGGTGCCATCTTCCACGGTAGCTTAAAAAAGGAAATTCAGAAATGCATTGACATTTTTCCACCGCCTTCTCTTAGACCCTTACTAAATACTGCAATTCAAATAAAAAGCTTATCTACTAAATTACAGCATATATATTATAACGACTTCGATTACCTATCTCTAAATACCTGAAAGTAGATCTTCGTATAAGAGACCTAGATACGCTCGTGAAACGCACGCGAGGTCTATTACCTCGTAGTAACTCTGAAATCTAAGCTGATTGCTTTCAGCTTTTTTAATAACTCCGACTACTCTAATATTAAAGTCCTCTTTAAGTTAACCGGAATCGAAGTTCCTACTTATTAAATAATTCTTATATATTAAAGTCCTTATATTTATAATAAACTCTTAGATAATCTAGAGAGTAGACTCCTCTAGCTTAGCTAACCTACCTGGAGCGCATATTTATTTTAGAGGGTCTTCTAGTATATATATAAGAAAAGATATTCTTTATAACCTGTAGAAATACTTCGTGGTATAGGTAGGTCTTTTAATCGGGGAAGGGTACTGAAAATACTTCCTAGAAGACGAGCTAGAGTTATTTAAATACCTAACCGTAGCTCTTATTATATAGGATTTCTAAATAGAGGACTTGGAAGCGCTCGCTCTTAAACGGTTTAGGTCTTAACTACGCTAGCTAATTAGTAAGCTTATTAGTTATATTTAGAAAGTATACGAGTCTTAAAATTATTATATAAGACAGTTAGTTATTATAGAAGTAGCGAAATTATATATATAATTCCTAGACCTAGTAGAAGCTCCTTAGAAGGCTACTTGAGAGGTTAGAGAATTTACAGTCGATCTAATAGAGGTATTAAAAAATCTGTGTTAGCGATAAGAAGATAGAGGGTTTTAAAACCTTACTATAGTATAAAAGGTTCAGGCGGTTATATTATCCTCTTACCTAGAATATAGATTACTTCGAACGCCTAAGAGAATAGAAACTACTTTATCTAAGTTATTATTAATAAGGGCGTTTCTCTTATCCTATACCTTTAATTATTATACTTATTATTTTACCTACGACCTTAATATAAGTCTAAGGTTAATTCTCTACTAGCTAGGCTGGAAATTTTTAGGACCCTAATAGCTAAATACAGATCGGAGGGAGTTTAAGTACGCGGACTAGTATTATAATTAGAGTTTACGGACCTAATTATATACGTATAAAGGGAAGATATCGGAATAATTAGTTACTAAGATAACTAAACGTAATTATATTAATTAGTTACTAAATAGACTAATCCTAATTAGAGTAATTAGTTTATAATCGGAAAGATTATACCCCTTAACAGGATTTTATATATCTATATAGAGAGTATACTTTCCCTTCTAGATAGGAGCTTCGTACTTAACTTATATTATCTACTAGACTAATCTCCTAGATACTAAATATAATTCTATACTAGACTAGTTTAGTATAAAGCCTACTTACCCTGTCTTTAATACTCCCCTCTACGAGATTAAACCCCTAGACTACTATTACCCTACTAGAGATAGAGGTCGTAATACTTTAAGTACCCTTAAGATAAGTACCTTAGGATAAAGGGATACTACCCTAAGTAAATAAGGTTTATAATAGTTAATAATAGCTAAAGTTAAAGAAGGTATTAAGATAGTTAAACTAGATTTATATTATAATAATAGAGATAAGCTTAAAGAGTAGCTAGTATAACTATAATTATACTTCTCCTTTAATAGAGACGTTATAAGATTAGATAAGAAAGCGCTATTTATAATAACTTACTTAAGAGGACGGGCCTAGAGGTAGTCCGCCCCCTTTCTTAAAAGATATATAGAGGATCTGGATAATATAAGTAATATAACTATTAAATAGTAGATAGAGAACTTTACCCGCTTTTATATTAAGATAAGAAGAATATTTAGACCTTCTAATAAAGAAAGCGTGGCGATAAGAGTTATCTAGTATCTAGTTTAAAAGAAGTTAGTATTAGAGTATTTAACTTAATTTTAATAATATATATTATAAACTAGCTAGGATAACTACGCGCTAATAATAATATATTAAAGAGGATTAAAGCCCGACGTTAAGAAAGAACTTATATAAGATAGAGCTACTAATAATAGTCTAGAGGTACTTATTAGAAATATAATAAGGATTAATAATAATCTCTATAAACTTATAATAGAACTACGCTATAACGGCGGAGTAGTAGGACTTAGATAAGCTAGGATCTATTCCGGGGGATACTATAAGAAGAGTATACGATATAACCCCTACGGACCTATACTAATAGAGCTAGACTTCACCTAGAAGAAAGGAAAGTTTAGAGGTAAGAAGTAGTAAGGGGATAGAAAAGTAATAAAATACTATAGCTATAATAAACCGGGCTATATCGCTAAGGACTATAGGTTAAAAAATATAGTAAAACGACCTTAGTTAAATATATTAGAGAGGATGCTAATTAAAATAACTAGACCTCTAAAGGATTAACTAGAGATAGAGTATAATAATAAAGAGCTAGATGTAATTATAAGTAATTTACTAGTAATTATTAATATACTACTAGATAAAAATATTAAGGAGCTTATAACTAGATAGGATAAACTACGCGAAGAAGTTACTAGAAAGTAAAGAAATATTAATTAAATTAAAATAAAATAAGACTCGCAGATATTTATAAATAGTTAAAAGAGCTAGGCTCTAATAATAATAGTAATAATAGTTAGACTTAGAAGGATAAGCCTAAGTAAGGATAAGAAAATAAAGACTTAGACTAGGAAGACCTTAGTATAATATCTAAGAAGGGTAAAGCGTTACGCCTTTAAATAGAATAAGTAGAATCTTATACCTCCACGTTAAAAGATCTATAGATATAACTTAAGAATAGAACGGAATTCTACTAGGAGAAAGTATCGGACGGGCTTCTATAAAAAGAATATAGGAATGATTTATAATATTTATAGTATAAAGTAATATATTAGATAGCTTATACTAATAAGATATACCTAGTTTACTATTAAGTAAAAGAGAACTTAGGAAAGATAGTTAGGATATATACCTATAATAGGAAAGTTTAAATAAGTTATTATAATATAAGCTACAGTTAGTACTTAGTAATAAAAAGATAATATAAGTAGTTTCTAAATTATAATTAAAGATAGTATAGTAGTCTTTATAGATACCTTAAGTATAATAAATATACTACTAAGTATTACCTAATAGAATAGTACGCGTATTTCTATAATAAGTATAAGAAATATATATAATAAAAGAGAGTTACCGGATTTTTCCCCGAATTAGGAAAAGAGTAATCCCTTATACTAAGGGGAAGTATAAGGAGATTAATATCCTAATTCCTAAAATATAATAGTTATACTTAATAGAGTATATAATACACGTAAATATACCGGTTAGAATAGATAGTTAGAGAACTATAGTAATAATAGATTCTAGAGTATCTGGAAACTTTATTTCTAAAGTACTAGTATAGTTAGTAGGCCTATTAACGCGAAGAAAGAAGTCTTTATATAACTTATAAATAGCTGACGGGTTAAAACTATTAATAGGAAGTATAGATAAGGAGATAACCTCGCTACTATTTATAATTTAATGCTATTATAAGGAAATATCCTTTAATATTATTAGGATAGCTACCTATTATATTATTCTAGGTATACCTTAATTAGAGAAGTATAACCTAGTAATTAACTAGAAGAAAAAAGTACTTAAGTTTAAGCGAACTAGTAGTATTACTAGATTCTAACCTATATATTAATAGCGGATAACGGTAGATAAGAAATTAAATTAAAAGATAGTCGAGGTATATATTACCTTAATTTTAAATAAGGATAGCCTTAAAAGAAAAGGATCTAACTTAATAGATACTAATAGAGGTTAGTAGGGTTAAAAAGTTAGAGTTCTTAAAGTAACTAATAGTACTCCTAATATCTTATAAGAGTATTAAAGATAGAAACGCCTCTTTATAAAAGAGATAATAGTAAAAGCTCTACTTAAATACTAACCTTAGGATTATAAGATTAAACTTAAACTAGGGAAGGAACTAATATTTAGACCTATTTATACGTTATTTAAAAAGGAACTTATAATACTACGTAGGTACTTAGATAAAAACCTAAAAAAGGGATTTATTTAAGAATCTAAATTACTAGTAGGGTATCTAATACTCTTTACTAAGAAGAAAGACGGGTTACTATAATTATATATAGACTATTAAAAGTTAAATAATATAATAATTAAGAATTATTACCCGCTACCTAATATTAGCGAGTTATAGGATCGGCTAGCTAAAGTAAAGATCTTTATAAAGTTAGATCTTAGGGGAGTATATAACTTAATCTAAATAAAAGAAGGTAATAAATAGAAAATAGTATTTAAGACTTAATATAAATATTATAAGTACCTAGTTATACTATTTAATCTTACTAACGTACTAGTAACCTACTAAGTACTAGTTAATAATATTATATAGGCGTATTTAGATTAAGAAGTAATTATATACCTTAATAATATATTAATCTATTTAAAAACTTTAGAGGAATATATTTAATATATCTAGAGTATATTAATATACTTATTATAAGCTAGACTCCTCTTAAAACTAGAAAAGTACGAGTTTTATAAAACCTTAGTAGAGTTCTTAGGTTTTATAGTATTAACCGAAGGAGTTCGTATAAGCCCTGAAAAGCTATAATCTATATAGGAATAGCCTAAGCTATATAATATAAAATCGATATAAAGACTCTTAGGATTCCTTAACTTTAATAGACGCTTTATTAAAGACTATTTAAAAAAGGCCCTACTACTAATAGAAATTACTAAGAAGGATATAGGATTTTAATAGGGAATTAAATAAAAGAAAGTATTTAAGGAACTTAAGTAAGTTTACGTAGATCTTCTAGTACTTTATATATTTCGTAATAAAGAACTAGTATAAATTAAGACGGATACCTTAGATCTTATAATTAGAGTATATTTATATTAATAGAAAGATAATAAATAGTACCTAATAGTATATTACTTACGAAAAATAATAGTAGTAGAATAGAACTATAATATATATAATAAGGAGCTTCTAGTAGTTATCTATTCCCTATAATATTAGAGAGTATATGCCGAAAGTTATTTAGAGCTTACTATCCTTACTAATTATAAAAACTTAATGGGTTTTATAACTACTAAGGTTCTAAATTAATAATAAGTATAATAGTCTAAACTTCTTAGATAGTATAAGTTTAAAATCTAGTATACTCTAGGTAAAGATAATAGATAAGTAGATGCTTTAAGTAGACGACCTAACTATATATTAGTAAAAGATATTATAAGCTAACCTATCTTAAAATAAAAAGATAATAGATTATTAGTACTAACGGAAAATTTAGCTACGACTATATAAGTTATAATATATATAGTTCCTAAACTAAAGAAAGTATATAAAGATAATAACCTAGCCGGATAACTTAGGAAAGAATAGCCTAACTAAGACCTATTATTATATAAATAGAAGCTATACCTACTACTAAAGGTAATAGAAGAAGTAATTAAAGATTACTATAATAACCTACTACTAGGATATCCTAGAGTATCTAAAATATTAGAAATTATTTAAAGAATATACGCCGTATTAAACTTACGGGCGTTAGTTAAATAATATATTAAAGAATATATATATTATTAGTAGAATAAGTCTATTAGGTATATTAAGTACAGATAAATTTAGTTTACTGAAATTCTAGATATACTATAGAAAGATATTATAATAGACTTTATTATAAAACTACCTTAGTTAGTTAATCTAATAATAAATAATAAGTATAATTTAATTATAGTTATTATAGATAAACTTACTAGATATACTATTATAATTTTATATAAAGAATCTTATAAAGCTAGTTAGCTTAAATTTATTTTATTAGATAAACTTATTAGAGATTATAATATACTAGAGTTAATAATTTTAGATAGAGATAAGCTCTTTACGTTAAACTATTAGAAGACTCTAATAGTATTAATTAAAATTAAACTATAAATATTAATAGTATACTATCCTTAGATAGATAGATAAATAGAATATATAAATTAAATAATAGAAGTATACCTTAGATACTATATTAATAAGAGATAGAATAATTAGATCTTACTACTTCTAATAGTATAGTTAATATATAATAATAAAAGATTAGATATAATAAGGTTATTACTATTTTTTATAAATTATAATTAATATATAAACCTATTTCTAGATCCTAGGGAAGGACTAGATATAAAAAAAGCCTTAATCTTAATATTTAATATAAAGAGTTTATATAAAGATATATAGTAAAAGATTAGTAAGACTAATACTTCTATAAAGAAATTAATAAATAAAAAGAGAAAATTAGGTCCTTAGCTAAAGAAGGGGGATAAAGTATACCTCCTTATAAAGAATCTAAAAGGTATAAGATTAAGTAGAAAACTAGACTACGTTAAAGTTAGACTATTTTTAGTTATTAAAGAAAAAGGACCTATTAATTATAAATTATAGCTTCTAATAGATATTAAAGTATACCTAGTATTTTATATCTTAATATTAGAACTAGTAGACTCTAATAAACCTTTATAAGAAACCTTCTATTTTAAAATAGAAGAAGAGAATAAATTTAAAGTTAAAAGGATCCTATTATAAAAGGGTTAGAGTTACCTAGTAAAATAGAAAGGATATAAGGGTTTAGAAAGTACCTAGGAGCTAGTTAAGAACCTTAAGAATTACTAGACCCTTTTATAATAATTTCGCTAGCGTTAATAAGACTACTCTAGTTAAAATTTATAAGGACCTTAACCTATTTAAAAGAAATATTAAAAAGGAAGTTATTAGGATTAGGGGCGGTTACTTACTCTTCCTACTCTAGCTTATTAATATTCTTAAGCTCTCCCTTAACTATTTCTAACTCCTTACTCTTTAAAGTATCGACCTTAGCTTAAAGATAAGTAAACCTAGCTAGAGCCTCCTTAACCTCTATAACCTTCTCTTTTCTTTACTTTTAAATGCGAGCCTATTTAACGGGTGAAAAGGGAGCTAGATTATAGTTATAGCCTAGCTAGGCGTATTCTACGTACCGGTTAGATAAACCCCTAACCTTATACTTCTTAAAATAATTAGCCTTAAAATAGTTATAATAGACGCGTATTATAGGAATTAATATTTTAAAGGAATCTACTAGCTAATAGTAATATTTAGTAGAGGATAGCTTTAATACTTTAATTATAAGTATAGTAATAGATTATTAGGATAATAATTCTAAGAGAGAGGCCTAATATTATAATTAGAGATTACGGACCTAATTATATATATATAAAGGGAAGATATTAGAATAATTAGTTATTAAGATAATTAAATATAATTATATTAATTAGTTACTAAATAGACTAATCCTAATTAGAGTAATTAGTTTATAATTAGAAAGATTATACCCCTTAGCAGGATTTTATATATTTATATAAAGAGCGTACTTTCCCTTCTAGATAGGAGCTTCGTACTTAACTTATATTATCTACTAGACTAATCTCCTAGATACTAAATATAATTCTATACTAGACTAGTTTAATATAAAGCCTGCTTACCCTGTCTTTAATACTCCCCTCTACGAGATTAAACCCCCAGACTACTATTACCCTACTAGAGATAGAGGTCGTAATAACTGGCCAGCGGAAGTCTAAGTTATACGGTGTAAGAATTCTCTAGAACGGCGTCCACCTTATCTAAGCTTAGTCTATGCAAGCGCCCGCTAGGAACGCCGGAAATAGAGGGGGTGCCAGAATTAGAGGGGGTGCTAGAATTGAAGGGGGTGCCAGAATTAGAGGGGGTGCCAGAATTAGAGGGTACTAGAATTAGAGGGTACTAGAATTAGAGAGTACTAGAACTAGAGGACGCTAGAATTAGAGAGGGTGCCTGTATTAGCGGAAGGTACTAATTCTAGAGTAAGGTAAGAATCTAAGCTTTAGCTTTCCCTATATAAATATTTTTAATATTAGATCTACTCTTAATTTCCTAGCGTAAGTTAAAGACCCTAATTCGTATACCCTATCTACGTCTATAAAAGTGCTAATTAAATAGCTATACTTCGATTAAGTAATTTTAACCGTACGGCTTATAGGAAAATATCCCGCTAGAAATTATCTAAGTATATCCGTAAGATCTAGCTAGCTAGTAGAGGATACTAACCGCTAATAATAGTCTTAAGAGGCTAAACTCGGTATTATAATTATACTAGTAGAAGTATAGCTAATTACGAGTACTAATAATCCGTATACCTAGTAAATACTACCGGAGAAAGAGTACCTATTTAAGAAATATCTAAGTAAGTATTCGATCGGGGCTTATAGAGAATTATATCGAGGAGTTAGTATATTATTTAAAGCTATCCTAGTACCTAAATTAAGTAACGCTACTAAGGGTAAAGTACTTAAGGAGAGACGAGGAACTATAGTAGGTGTACTTTTTATTACCTAGCCTTAACTAACGGAATAAGTAGAATTTTTCTAGTCCTAAAATCAGCTTCACTATAGTAATCGTATAAATAAACTTAGATAAGCTTAAAATAGCTTCTAACCTCAAATTATTAAATAGTAAGGTGAAAAATATAATAGAGCTGAAGGAGATAACTAAAGAAGAAGAGAATCGACTGCGATTAGTAATATAAGAAGCTGAAATAGATAAGTAGATATTATAATAAACCGTATAAAACCTAGCGGGTATAGTCGAATTATTAAGAATAATAATAGTAAAGTCTATAGATAAGTTCCTAAATAGACTTAAGCTAGAATTAAATTATATTATAGTTAGATAATTTATTAGTTCGAGGGTTCCGTTATACCGTACTAGCTATTTATTAGATCTAATATAATATTATATTAGCTAAACGCTAGCCTTATTAATAATTAATTACAGATTAAGAGAATTGAAATAGATTATATTTATAATAAAGATATTAAATATAGACGCTATTAGGACTAAAGACTAGACTATCTTATTACCTTAAATAAGATTCTAGAAAATAGACTTACTCGCGACGCTTTTATAAGCTACGTTATTAGTAGGGTACTAAGAAAATCCTATAATATAAGACTATCCTAGTAAATATATAAGTTAGTTTATAGTAAGTAGAATTAAGATAACGGTATTATAGGTATTATAATACCGGTAGAGTTTTACTAGATTATAATAGATAGTAGCTACGTAGGACGTAAGCTTATTATTACTTAAGGCGAGCTAAGTAATTAAAGCTCGCGTAATAAGTCGCTCTTAAGCTCTTAAGTAAGACTTAAAGAGGTTCTAAAAGTTAGAGAGGTATTTAATAGGATTCCCTAGGCGAATAAAGTCTTTAATAAATTAGTTAACGTAGTTACGCTTAATAAGGATTTTTTAAAGGTTTATCGCGAATAGAAATATAGCGAGAATACGGTAACTTCTATATAACTAATATTTATAAAGGCTTAACTTTAATTTAATAACGTCTAATACGTCCGTAGTCTGTAAGTAGATAAGCTAGTAACTACTATAGACCTAATTAAGCTAGTTAGTAGATAGATTCTTAATTAATATTCCCTGCTACTAGGAGGCGCTCTTTAAATAGCTTATTAATATTTTACGGTATAGCCGATAATTTATAATAGTAGACTTAAAGTTTAGTAGTAAGATCCGTATAAGAATCGGCTACCACTAGCCTACGGTAAGGATAGTAGGAACGGGGTATTCCTTTTTTATAACTAATCGGGATCGGAGCTAAAAGAGAATTAGCGGTAGTATAAGCCTCCCCTTAATATATATAGGGATAGAATCTATAAAGATAGCTAGAGATATAGAGGCCGATATATAAGAGGTATTTAATACCTAATTTTCCTTATAAGGTACCGTGCTAGTAGTATCTATAGAAATCTTAGAAGCGGCTATATCTAGCCTAGCTCTATAATTTATAAGGGAGGTATAAATAGGAGACGGGGACGCGTAAGAAGTATCTAGTAAATTATCTATAGCGTTAGAGATAATAGAGACTTTATAAGTCGTCTTAAAAGCTAGGGGGTCTAAAGTAGTATCTTTAATAGTAATATCTACCTTATAAGTATAAGTAATTACTTCTAAGGTATCTAACTATCGCTAGTTATAAAGGGGCTAAGAGTATCTAGCTAGTTATTTAGGCTCGCGGTACTAAGGCTATAGATAGTATAACTTAGTTCTATTTAGTTATAAGCTATAGGAGTACTTATAAATAGATAAGAAGGTATCTTATATAAATAAGCATCTGAAATAAGGCTATAATATAATTAAGAGTAAATTAGAGGGTAGTTATACGACGTAGCCTTATATATAAATAAGAAGCTTATTAAGCTTATATTATAAAGTTATATTTACTAATCTATTGTAATTAAATACTATCCTCGCTTAGCCTAAAAGGAAAAGATACTAGTATACTTATCCTAAGCGGGTATATATAGAGTTATTAGGATAGCCTTACTAACTTAAAACGCAGCTACTATTTAAATTAAGATCCTATCCTTTAATTCCGGACGTATACCTACTCTATAGGCTTAAAGATCCTATATACTTTTATCTCCACGTATACCCGCTCGATTAATCTATACTTTATAACTCTATAATAGGCTTATAATATCTCTTATATTACTTAACTTATATAAACTATTTAATACTTCTCTTCTAAAAATATTTATATAACTACGAAGTCTTAAATTATCTAAAGATTATCTTTCCTATTAATTCTTATATCTAGCTTATAATTAGTATTATATAAACGGTCTTAAAGTACGGTAATAATAATTAATTAAAGAAAGGGGATAAAATTATTATTAAATACGCCGGCTTCCTTTATAATAAGGTGATATAATACCGCGGTTAATAGTAAGTTTTAGTTAGCTATCCTTAAAGATAGAAGATATTAATACTATATATACTAAATAGCTTTAATTTATCTAAAAGTTAAGGGTATTATTTTAAGACGCCTATTAGGGTTAGTAAAGTTATTTAAGGTCTTATATATTACTAAAGGTATAAAACGTAGCCCTAAGAGCGCTCGATTCTAACTTATTCTAAAGGCTAGGATAAAGGTATTATAGAGATAAAATTAGGCGAGAGGAGTATTTTAAAAATCTCTAGGTACGAACTTCTTCTATTTAAGACCTAAGACCTCCTTAATAAGAAATACTAAATACTTATTTTTATAGGATAGTAATTATACCTATAAATTACGGTAAGCTACGCTGAAATTAATATACTATAAAATTAATTATCCTTATATTATAAGTAGCCTAGGCTAATTAATAACTATTATTTATAAGTAGTTTTCTAGGACTTATTCCTCTAAATTTATTATTAGAGTTATAAGTCGTATAATCCGTATTAAAGCTTCTCTAACTATAAAAAACTGATATATAGCGTATTTTAGTAATATTCGGCTCTACGATATTAATGGCGTAATGACTAAGGCTATACTAAAGGATAGGGGTACATGAGTGCTGGCGTGACTGGATACGACCGTGACGACGGCAGGTACTTCTGGTAAGGCAGAGAAGAGCTCTACGTGGCCAGTCAGCATCGATCTTACAGGAACGTTGGACATGCGCTTTGTGGAGAATGGTTTGGAAGACTTCGTGTACATGTGAAATTCAGGTAGTCGTGAAGTTGACTTGCTGACGCTTCATCTTCATCCAATCCATTGTCGTCCATCATGTCACCCCTTTTCTGGTCCTTCTGCTCCATTGCCGTTTTATCCTCCGTGATTTCTGAAGCATGTCGTGGCGTTCCTTGTGATGAGCCTTTACTTTGTCCTCCGCAGATTGGTCCGGCCTGCTCCCGCCCCATTCCGGGTCATTTGACCAATCACCCACCCTCGGTACAACCTTAATTCTCGTGCGCGAAAAGCACACCTCGTAATGCTTATCCACTCAATTGGAAATACGACAGCACCGCATTCGTTCTTGTCGCGCCGTCAGACTTCAGCCATCGCTCTTGAATCGTGAGGGAAGACCGACGAGTGCCCCGTTGCGAGCGAGAAACCACGCCAAAAACGAGGAAGCAGAGTCAATACCACCATGGCCCTTCGAGGTCGAGCAATAAATGCCGCAACGGCTGATGCAGCGCGCCAAAGTTTAGAAGAACAAATCTAACATATGGGGACGGAGTAGCTTAAGAAGAGGGCGCTGAATGGTCTTCTCAAACTCGATCAGACGGAACAGACAAAAGCTGCCCAGCCCGTCAATCCAACCGGAGTCACGGTTATCAGCTGACACGCTGTATAGGGTTTCGATCGGAAATTCATCGAGCAACTTGGGATACGAAGGGAGAAGATCGAGGTGGTATGGGCGGACCATCCGGTGCGTTACGAAGACGTCAGTGCACGGCCTTACACCCTGGACACGACAAACGTCGAGTATGTGATCGGTGTAATTGCCCTCGGCAATCATAACGACCTACCAGCGCTAGGTCCGGATTTTGCCGCGCAAGAGCCTTTGGAGAGTGGATGGGTGTTCTATTGGGATGGAAGTACCGGGGTGAAATGTAGTGGTTCTGGCAAGAGCATCGCCTTGCCTTTGTCATATAAAAAGTGATGTTCCACGTCTTCTCATCTTGCCTTGCGAACGGGCAATGATCTTCCAGATTGTGCTACGATATGTACTTAGAGATTTCAGCGATTGAGATCACTAGCATGCAAAGACAGGGAGCTCTCGATACACTGAGGGTTCGAAACTGCCAAGATAGGGAAAATCATGGGGAAACGCCACTTCATCCAAAGGCACCTTTTTGCTGCGTGAGTACTTTCGCAGTTGACGAGGGGAGTCAAAGCCGCTCCACCGCATGTTCAAAAGGCTACAATGCCACCGGATGGTCTAGCACGACTCACAGGCATCATTAGACCATTTAGGGGTTATTCGGGAATGGGAGCATCTCTTCGCCGGGGGTTTGCTCCTATCTACATCAGGAACGATGTACTGGTTGCAGGGAATCCTATGGCTTCACAACTCTGGCTGTACTCAACGTCAAATAGTATGATTTATAAGACAGCGGATTGGTAATTCACCCTTTTCCAAACTACAGCGGCTTCACTGGTCTTATGAGTGCAACTCATTTCTTACTTTTCAAGGCCCGCCCTGCACAATACTTGTTCGCCAGAATGATACAATGAATCTAGCTTGATATTGTTCTCCGCAAATATTGTGCATATATCTAGTATACTGACAGAGATGTGACGTTATTGTCAATCAAAAGGAATAGTGGAGTTGCTTCACCCGCTGAAGGCGCCTCAGATATTATAGGCCAAGGCCAACCAAGTTGATTGGGAGGCCGGCATTGACAGGGCGACCTTCTGACTCTGCTTCGGAAGATAGATGCCCGATCATAGTGGCCAGTCATAGCAGCCGGTATAAATCAAGATTTCAAACAACCTTCTCTGTTCTGATTCGTCCAACTTCCCCGCTCAGCGATGACTAAGCATTCTCGGATACAACCATTTTTGTCCATTTGGGATGGACTGCACCATGATTTCGCCGCGGCCCTGAAGGTGAATTATGGACATCACCATTGTCACGCAGCCGTACGCAAAGCATTTCATACCACTTGAGTCTGACCCTCCGGTGTTGAACGACCTTATGTACGGACTGGGAGTCTCAGGCTGTCTTGCTTTTAATGACGTGTGGTCAATCGATGATCCCGTTCAACTCAGCTCCATATCACGTCCGGTATACGCCCTTATTCTCGTCCTGCCCACATGTGCAGAATATGAACGACATCGACGGTCCTCTAGGGGACCGGGTGGCACTACAGGAGAAATAAAGGGAGAAGAAATGATTTGGATTCGACAGACGATTGACAATGCTTGCGGCCTCTATGCCATCTTATATGTAACCTATAACCCGGAAACGAGAGAATTTATAGGTACGTGGAGCATCGCTATAAGGGAGCTTTTGCACTGACCACACATGGCTAATCAGTCCCCGATTCCCTCCTGAGCAAACTCGTGGCATCCTTAAGTAGCGAGCGAGAGGCTTTGCTTGAAAGCTCGACAGACCTTGAGACAACGTACCGGAAAGCTGCGCTCCGTGGTAACATAACCCCTCCACCGGCTGAAGAAGAAGTTGATTTACATTATATATGCTTCATCAAGTCTCTAAGTGGCTTAGTTTACGAGATGGACAGCGACGTAAATAGGCCAGTCAAAACCGATGTTATATTAGGAGAGGATCAGGATTTACTGGAATCATCAGCACTCGAGTGCGTAAGACGCTGTATTGCTAGAAGCGAGGGAGATGTACATTTCAGCCTCCTCGCCCTTATACATAATACCAGTAATTCACATTAGACGCATTGGACCCGGCCGCATCCCCCAATACTTGCCTTGATATTCCACATTATCACAGACATCAAGTATGCTCTCGCCCGTCAACGTCCGAGCCTGCCAATCCAAAAGCCTTTAACTGCATCGCTCAAGCATATCCGTGACATTGAATAGGCTCCAGGACGCTACGATATGTAGTGGAGTCCAGCCTTCATGGTCTATCCCATTTAGGTCGACGCCGGCTTGAAGGAGCAGTCGGACGGTATCGAGAACGTCCGCATCCATCCAGACTGAGTAAGGCCCTATAATCATAAGATAGATAAGCGGTAAGTAGCCGCTATCTTTAGTTAGACGAAGCTGGTTTAGATAAGCTCTAAATTGTAGGAGAAGCTTAACGGCAGTTAAAAGCCCGTATTCTACGGCCTACGTAAGTAGAGTCCTGCCCAGCGCATTAGGTATATCGACCATAGTTCTAAGCTCCTCTAGAGCGAGGGAGCTGAGGTAATCGGCTATTAAGCCGTAACTCGAGTCGATATTAAGTAGTACTTTATATAGTTAGGTAAAGCCTCGGCTGGACTTATACTCCTCGAATACCTTATTATAACCTAGGGTACTTTATCCCCTTATATAAGATGTAAGTAACTAATTATTAGTAGTCTTAATAGGTCGACTTAAGGTAAAGAATTAGTTTTCGCTATCCTTATAGACCTGATTAGCGTAGACTTACTTCCTAATCTTATTAGTTCTCTAGAGAAAGCCTCTATCCGATACGCTAAACTCTAATAAAGTAGAATATATAGCTATCGCATACTTTTATCTAGAACCTCTCTAGTAATAGTAAGCTGCGTACTTTCCGCGCTAGTTAGTAGGTATTTTATAGGTGTAGTTATTAGCTTATATAGAGAAGACTGAGCCCGTAAGGATTATAGTCTTATAGGCTACCTTCGCCCCGTATAATAATGCTGTAAATACTAGATATATCTCCGTGGATTACGTGTATAAAAATCGCCGTACCGTATAGTCTCTAGTATAGTAGAACGGAGAGTCGGTTGAAACTATCTTCCCTTACTAGACCCGTAGTAATATATATATCTACTTGACTGGAGAGGGTATAAAGTCCTCTATTTAACTCTAAATTACTAGTTAGAAGAACTTTTATATACCTAGAATATGTAGACGTCTTAACCTAGGGATTATAACGGCTAATATCTAGGCTTACCTTATTACTATAATCCTGGAATTAGTTATTATATAGTAGAAGTACTAACTACTTACTTATAAGGAGGTTAAGATATAAATGCTACCTATTCCTAAGTATACCTAACTATTATTAATCGGCCGTTTAATTATAAGAAAGTAAGCCTTAATTTAGATCTAAGTTATATATTAAATTAAAACTTCCCGTCTATTACTAATCTACTACTTCTTTATTAAAGGGCTTACCTTAGCCTAGGTTTAAATTATCTTATTAAAAAGTTAGTAGGAGTAATATAACCGCTCCGATCTTATTACCTATATGTACCGCTCCTAACTCTAAACGGATTAGTAGTACGGTATTATTTCTAGCGGTTTTAGCGGGCCCTAAATATCGAGTATACTCCGTAGTAATATCCGGGGTTACCGTCGACGGATTTATATAAAGATATAGCGAATTAACTAGCTTTATCTAGCAGGCTTTATAGAAATAATTTTAGCAGTTGAATTTATAATTACTTTCGGGATAGTAGCTTACTTATTAAAAGAGATTTTATTAATCCCGACTACGTATTATAATATCCTCTATTAAGATACTTTAAGAGGGGGTACTTAAAAGTCTTATAATACTTAGGGTAATAGGACTTTAAATAGCGATCTTAATATTTTAAATATTAATAATACGTAATCTCGATTTAAGTAAATACTTATAGATACTCTTAAAATACCTCTTTAACCTTAACTTCTTCTCGAAAGCTTAACGGTAGATAGGATAAGAGTATATAGTAGTACACGTCCTTTAGTAATTAGAGTACCTCGCGATATATATATCCTTATAGTCTTAATCCTTTAAGTATTATAAGTAGATACGTAGGTAGTTCTTAGCCCGTTTAGTCTTAAATTATCTTATATAAAGGGAGACTAGGTATTCTAAGGAGATCGAACGGCTACTCGCTATTTAAGCTGGTATTACTATTAGTGATAAAAATTAGGTTAAACGGGAATAAGCGCGACTTAGTCTTAGTACTTAGCGCGCTCCAGCCGCTACTAATACGTCGGCCCTAGTCCTAGTATTTATTTATAAGATGTCCCCGTGGAGCTAAAGGAAATAGGTCTAAAAATAATAGGCTCTACTTTATAGCTTATATATCTAATAGTTTATATAGGTTCATAAAAGTGCCTAAGGCCGCCTAAGCTACCGCTCCTAGGCCTAGTCTCCTAGGAGCTATGTTTACTTCTAAGCTATGCTCTTTTACCCTTCGGGACCTGCACTATCCTAGGCACGGCCTCCTAGGAGTTTAGTCGGAGATTACTATGCACTAGGAGATCGTCTACCTTCCTTGACCCCAGAAAAATCCTCCTGGGACGAACACCTAGCAGGACCGGACTGATTAATTGATTGATTGATTCATAGGCTGTCCCAGCCGCCCTAGTGGCAGCTATGCAGCGTTCAGCTATAAATACAGGTGCTCCTACTTCTCGACCTCAAGGGTTAAGCTGTCCTGTTCCGACTGCTTCCCCCTCTAATGTCCTTCCCTGTGTCGAGAGACGTACCCTGTCGCGAGACACATTAATAGTCTACACTTTCGAAGACTTACTCTTGCCTATATATGAAAATCTTCTCGATTTATTGCTGTTCTACATCCTTTTCTCCACCACCATACTGATTAATAACAAGAATTACCGTGGCGTTAGTTATCCTATCACTTGCCGCTTCAGCCATCTTCCCCGCATACACAGCTACCAACAAAACATTTCGGACTTTAAAGGCCGTTGTATAGAAATATCGAAGCCGCCAAACATAACTCTAGACTCCTAGCTTCAAATCTAGAAATTTCGCAGCGTAACGGTTAATTACGATACTTCACGCCTTGGGGTCGAATTTTAGAATACAATGGCGAGCATTAGCTTATTTACACAGTACTGTATCTTCGGATATTATACCAGGCCATCCTCAATCCGGAGTAATAGTATAGCGCACCATCGCAGGCTCTAGAAGCGTCCATGGGGAGCCAGATATGACTCCTCCCTTTATGCTTCCTCGAATCCTTTGTTGTCTGGCTCAACGCAGTCGGGAGGTGCTGGCTCACCTCCTACTCAGCATGTTGTACCGTCCTTACAGTAAGCAAACATAGATAAAGCCAGTCAGGTACTGGCGCAAGGCGTTCCTTCAGGTATACCCCGATCATACCGTGCCCTAGCAGATCACAGAGGGGTTCCTCGCTCGACTCTTCATCATCGCGCACAGGGACGACGCTCGCTAGAAGAGAAGGCCAAGAGCCAACAGTATCTTACCCCATGTGAAGAGCGCGCCTTCGTTAAATTTTTACTTCAGCGATCCGATTTTGGACAGCCCGTTCAGATCAAACTCATACCTTCCCTAGCGTTCAGTCTTATTCAGCAGCGACCTTTAGTAGACAGACCACAGAAGCCTCCAGGCAGGAACCCGAGAAAGCTCAGCAAGGTCTGCCTCGCAATGCATCGTCTCGATCCCGTCAATATTATCGTTCGCCGACTGGCTTCGGTGCGTTCTTCGATGTTCTTCATAGCATGCACTTCCTAGATGCATCTATCCTCTCGGTGCGGGCAGTATTCTATATGATGATTCATTGGCACCAGCATTGCTCAATAAGCCTATCGTTTTATCCCACCGATCTCTATTGAACATATATCGGTCATGTGGTATGCTATTTTTGATTACCGCATGATCCAAGGCTGTTCTACCGTCACAGTCTCGAGCATTGATATCGATTCCCCATTTTGTGGTCATTACGTGAAGCATTTCTTGGTTTAGAGTGCCCGCAATGGCAGCGTGATGGAGTACTGTCCTTCCTTTGGTGTCCATAGCGTCTATCCTAACCCCATGGTCCATCAGAAGCTCGAAGGTCGCTATCTTCGGTAGAAAGTCGTTGAGGGTTGCTAGGTGAGCAAGATTCCTCCCGTCGGTAACGGTTTCTTGTGGATCCGCACCGGCTTGCAAAAGCACAGGTATCACATCTTTCGGAAAGGTGAAAGGGCCTGAATCGATCGCCGCAACGAGCGGACTTTGACCATCATTATCAAGGTGACAAACATCAGCGCCTGCATCAAGTAGCATTTGCACGATATCGACATCTGGTGAGTTCGACACTTGGTGGTGGAGACAATTTTGTCCCCCGTGATCCACCGACGAGATGAGTGTCAAGCCGGCATCGTTGCGGAGGAGGGCTTGAATAGTTCGTTTACGCCCGGTATTTCCTCTATTAGCACAGCAAGCATGATGGAGCACGTTTCGTCCAAGATTATCAACTGCTAATAGATCGACCTGGTGCTGGAAGAAGACTTCCAAAGACTGGTAGTCTGCTAATCGCACGGCCAAATGAATAGCTGTTTCGCCTTGATCATTACGAAGGTTGACGTCACTTCCTCTTTCAACGAGTTTGGCAACATACACATTTGCGTTGTCGTCCCCGTAAGGGATTGCATGCAACGGTCCCTCGCCCTTTTGATTGCGAATGAAAACATCAAACCTGGGACAGTCCAGCAAAATCTTTATCGTATTGTTCCGAATACTGTGGACGTGACGGCAGGCATCCCAAGCATCGTCCTCATCGTCCCAATTATCGACGATCATGTCGAGCGAGCCATCCGCGAAATTTACGACCTCAGTCCATGCATCCTCAATGTTCCTCTTGAGGATTTTTTTGCGTAGTGCAAGATGAAGAGGCGTTTCGCCGAGGTCCCCTTGGGCGTTCGGATTTGCCCCTTGGAGAAGCAGAAACTTGACCATTTTCGGACTGCCGAACAAAGCTGCAGCGTGGAGCGGCGTGTAGCCAGCACACTGTTCCTCAACAGGTAAAACAGATGGATGATGGAGACTGTAAGACATGCGCCCATCCACCATCTTGGCTACCCAATCTCTACGCTTCACTGGAATATCGATCGAGAATCCGTATTGCAAAAGCGCTTCTGCGATGTCCCGGTCACTACACTGCACCGCAAGATGTAGCGGCGTCATGTTATCAATGTCCGGCTCTTGTGCCGTTATACCTCGATTTAAGAGCAATTGCACGGTCTCAGGATTCTTATCAAACATTTTGTTGTCAATCGCGTGGTGTAAGACAGTCCTACCCCGTACATCGGAGCTCGTCAAATCTGCACCTCGATCAAGTAAAAATTGGATCACCTCATTATTCCCTTTAGCCGCCGCAAGATGTAAGGACGTCTGTCCGTCATTATTCTGTGTATTTATGCTGGCACCGTGATTCAAAAGTTCGTCAACCAAATCCCAGTGACCTTCCAATGCAGCGATATGCAGAGCAGTATTACCATCTTCATTCCCCTTTGATAGATCAAGACCAGCTTCTAACAAGATCCGCGCTATGGGCCTCTTTCCCTTCCATACGGCCAAATGAAGGGCTGTAGCTCCTCGATCGTTTGTTGAATGCAAACCCGTCTGCTCTTCAATCAGAGCACATGCAGCCTTTTCGAGACCCAAGTATGACGCCGCAAGAATTGCTGGGGTGTGGCACGGTGTTTGGCGCCCACTAGCATTCCAATATGACCATTCGTGCTCGTCAAGCCAGAGCAAGCGGAATAGGAAGTCTATTCTAGGAGCTTGTAACAAGAGCTCCAGCGTTTCAGGAAGCAGTCGCTCTTCAGATCCCATTAGCACGTGTTCGGCCCAATTGAACGTGGCGTAATGCAGGAATGGGAAGTCTTCTAACTTAAACTGCAGAGGCGATCTCTTTTCATTCTCAGTCAAAGAGTTGAACCAGTCTCCTGTGGAAAGATAGGTTATGCATTTCCTTGCCAAAATTTCATGAGATAAGCTCTTTTGAATAGGAAACCCCCAAACTTTGGAGAAGGCTAGGTTCTGCTCCTGAGTCGAGGCATATAAGCGCGATTCAAGAAAATCTTTGGCGGTCGTGTGAATGAAATCCACTTTGTTCAGATTCGTGGTAATGAACAGCCCGCATTGATGTTGGATGGTCAATCTGAAATGCTCGTCATCCTCTTCCGGCTCTGAGACCTTCGTGTCTCCTACAGCTAGCGCTTGATTCAATTCTCCTACCGTCAATAGCCTCCGACAGGATTGTAAGATTCGCAGTACGTCGGTGGCTCTCTTCGGATCGCTGGCTCTGAGCAAGATCTTCTTATACGCTTCCGTTACGGACATTGGTAGAGTTTCGATGATGCGATGTAGGCCCGATGTGCGACTCACTCCAATGCTCAGCCGGATCTCGTCAAGGATGAGATGGAGCCAAAGGTAGGTCCGATTGACGGTTCCTGTCAGCTTGTCTTCCAAAGATAGACGGACAGGATCTTCCAGACACAACTCGCGGCCAATACTCTGCACTTCTCTTCTTAAGAACTGACTGATCTCTGCCTCGATCTCTGTCTGGACTTCTTCAGAAGCATGGAACGACGCGACTGCTTGATCGAGTCTGCTGAGCTTGCGTTCAATGCTCTGAACACGGCAGCTCGTTATTAAGAATTTCATGTTATGTATAGCCGAAGGAGTGCCACTCGTTCCGCAGCACAAGTCGGCGAAGAATTGTAGTAATCTTTCTCTGCATGATGGCTCGCACTCATCAATCGCGTCCAGTACACAAATGATCTCCTTGGGAACAACATCCCTTGCGACACGAACAAGGATGTCCCAAAGTGTACGAGGTTCCCGACAAAACTTTGAACCCTTCTGTAGGAAATCTTTCATCGCGTGTTTGAGAAGAGGCCTGTGGTGATCGAAGAGTTGATGTAGCATGGCGCATAACGCCGTACACAAGTTATTCTGCTCGTCGAGGTCACTCTTGAAAAAGAAATAGCACACATCGGGCCCATGAAGGTTTTCATCGACCAAGCATTTGGCAAGCACAGACTTCCCACAACCAGGGTCGGCTGTAACCCAGAGAATCTTCGTTTGCCGACTCTCGCGCCAAGAAGCATACTTGGGGCTCTGGAGAAACCAATGACAAGTATCTGGCGCACGCACAGGAATTCTATCCTTATGCTCCTTGTAATTGCTTGTATAAAGGGCAAGGTGGCATTGCGATTCCTTTTCCTGCCTTTCTGAAAGTTGGTCCGAGCCGTAAGGAGTGTCTAAGCTTTTAATGACTTCCGGCAACTTTGACAAAGCTGGTAGAGCCACATTCAATTTCGACAATTCTTCCAAAATACGGTCGCCCGTATCGACGTGCCGCGTCGTCTGGTATAATACCAGGATATCATTATTCTTGTGTATCTTTTCCAAAGCCTGCTGTACTTGTTCTTCCTTGGCCAGACTCTTCAATGCCTTCAACGCCCGCTCCAGCCTCGAGGCACTATTGGATGGGAGGACCTTCGACAGACAGATTTGTACAGTTGATACTTGCTCGGAGGTATTGTCGACGACAGCTTTCAGGGCTTTCGCTGTATCATCGGGAACGTGGCAAGTCTCTGCCTGGGACTGGATGTATTGGAGTGTTGCCGTTAGTAAAGGCAACCGGATCCATAGAGAACGGAGTGACCCGGGGACTTCTGAGGACTTTGAGGTGAAATCGCAGAGTCGAGAGACCACTTTGGCGCTGACGTCCACAAGAGATACAATCGAGGCGGCGAGTCCGACGAGGGCAACTGCCTCAGCCATGTCAGTGATATAAACGCCTGCCTAGATGCCAATAACAAGAATGAGAGCAGCGCAAGTACAGAAACGATCGGACACAGAAACATTTTGAGATGGGTGGAAATCTCAGAGCAGGCTGAGCTATGAGGTCGGAGCAGTGGCGCAGTTACAGCCCAGCCTCGTCAGGATGAACCTCCACCTTTTTATCGCGACAACAAGCCTGCTCGAAACCAGTCAGGATGCTTTTGCGCTAGCCAGGATCGGTAAGCAAAGGCACTGGACGGAGGAGCGATTTTGCATCAACTTACACGTTGTAGCAAACACAACCCTAGGAATGGCTTTTTGTCACCGCGGCAAATTTTTGATGCTTGCTCCAATGATTTGTATGTGTTTGATCAGTGGCAGAGACTTTAGGTTGGTGTTGCAGCAGATAGAGATTCTTTTGTTGTCAAAAGGGACTGACTCAGCGAAAAATCGTAGACCATTCCACGTCTTGTGCACAGAATTATAGAAGAGTTCACCTAGTAACCGTCCACACTTAGTAATCGTCCGGCCTTATAGGGTTAGTACCCTATAAGGCTACCCTAGAGCTTCAGATTTTATCATTTATAACTTCTCATGACCTGAATTCTATAAAATCGCTATCTATAAATCTATTTAGCATGTCAAACGCACCGCTACCGTCTATTCCTCTATCATGCGAGACCGAACTAGGCAGGGAAGATCGTATAAAACTAGCCTACACGGCCTGGATCGAGGCTAGGGGACACGGTAATAGAATCCTATTAATTACGAAGGCAGCTAAGTAATATAGTATACTAAAGAGTATACTCGCCGATAGGATTAGGGGCCGTAAACTAACATCTAATACTTATAAAGGCCAACAGCGAATTACTCCTAGAGAAGAAGTAGTACTTCTAGCCTAGGTTCTCCGTCTTTATATATAGGGTTAGCTACTAAGGATAGAGTAAATACGCTTTATAACGAACGAAATCCTTCTTATAAAGGATAATAAAACCCTAATTAGACTGAACTAGCCCTAGAAATTTATATCACGATACCCGGAGGTAAAGATAGCTTATATTCCGCTACTCGACAAGGAACGTATTATAATATAGGATCCTAAGGTACTATTAGGCTGGTTTAATCTCTACCTACGTATTAAGATAGAGTATAAGGTAGACGAGAGGGATATTTATAATATAGATAAGAAAGGTTTTATATAACGGGGAATCGCTAAGCTTAAAGTTATAATACCTAAGTATAATAAAAAGAAGGCTTATATAATATAATATAGGAATCGTGAATAGGTATTACTTATTAAGTACGTCTTAATAGATAGTAGATCTCTACCCCCCTAGATTATTTTTAAAGGTAAATTAATCTAGAAATCTTAGAAAGAAGCTCTTAGATCAGGCGAAATTTATATTAGCGAGAATAGTTAGACTAATAATACGATCGGGTTTAAATAGCTTTAAAGGGGATTTAATTAAGAGATATAAGCGTACTAAAAAGGAGAATATTAAATACTACTAGTTAATAGCTATACTTCTTATATTACGACTATAACGATTTAGTACTATATAGACTACAAGATTATTCTTCTTTACTTACCGCTATATATAATATATCTACTTTAGCTATTAGACGTTAGTATTTTTTCTCCCTTAGCGACAGCCTATAAATCCCACGTCTAGCGAGTTACACGTCTAGAAGTAAGCTATTATATCGATAAGGTAGACTTCTTAAATATCTATTAATAGGCCTGGTAAGAAGCGATAATAGTAGTTAATATAAAGAAGGCCTAGGTTATAGCAGGACTATTACTATTCAGGCCTGAATTAATTCTATAACATTTTCCTACGACTTAGCTACCTTAATAGTATAATATTAAGATCCGCCCTACTATACCTCCTAAGGTAATAATCACCTTAATTAGCCTTAACGGGAAATTTCACCTCGTATTAATACTAGCTAATGCTCTATATATTTAATAAATCCTATAGTATATTATATAGACTGGAGTTGAGACGTAATAACCTAATCTGTTAAATATTCTATAAAAAGTAGGTAAAGCGGCTATTTAAGTAATAGCTAAGTCTATAATCTAGGGCGTTACTAATATAGAACTTATAGAACTTAATAGACGGAAGTAATAGAAATCTAATCGTTTAAAGGAGAACTATAGGGCTACTAGATTCATAAACGAAGCGGTACTTATAGAACGATAGACTAATCAGGCTAATAAAGCGTGGAAAGCTGTCGTTACTACCCTGAATAGACTCGGTCTAGAAATCTTTAAACCGAAGGAAAAACCCGGTCCTAAATCACGTCCTACTCCTAGGAAGAAGCCATTACCCCCGGTAATTAGGCTAGTAGTCGTTACCCCTTTCAAGTCCCTTATAACCACGTCCGTAACAGCGATCCTATATAGAACTAGAGTACCCCCGACGACGGCGATACAGGAAGAAATACCAAGTAAAGGGGACTATACTATCGCCCGTATAATGACTAAGCGACTAAAAAGACTTATTATCAGGTTACCTATTAGAATAACTACGGCGGAGTTAGAACGGGGCCTACGAGGGCAAAATAGCTAGCAAGGATAGGAAGGACAGGAAGGACACGTGATTAGAGGAATCAGCTAATTAGGACGAGGCATACGAATAAGAAAACCTCGTAAAGGATGATTTAAGTAGCTTAGAAACAGTCGCTTTATGGATTTATAGCATGAAATGGACGTTATAGACCATATTTATAATGTTCTAGGGTACGCTTATAGGGGTTCAGCCCTATAAGGCCGGACGATTACTAAGTGTAGACGGTTACTAGGTGAACTCTTCTACTCGCTTGGAGTCAAAGTACCCATCGGATCTTCCGGTACGGCGGGTTTTCCGACACACATGGAAGGACGTTACGCGATTCTCATTGGAAGGCTCAGCCATAGCTGTATCAGCTACAAGATCCTTAAAGGATAAAACAAATTACAGTCTAGTAATACGGCCATCCAGGAGCCGTTTTATACAGCGGGATTCGTGCCGCTCTTGTCTGTAGTACTAATCGGTGTACGGCGCTGCAAGAATCCAACGTATAATAACCGCTACAAGGCTGGTAGAGACTTATCGATGTCTTTTTAGCATTTCATATCCTGGATAAAGGTCGCTTATGGGGTTTATTAATGGGAAAAGCATGATGTTAATGCAGTAGCTCATCGTCATTAGTCTACGCCCTATGGAACGGCTTATCGCAAGTCATACCGCCTATAATAATTAAAATGTAATTTTCCAGTTATTAACCTGGAGAGTATTGAGAATCAGCGGTAGTTCGAGATAAGCCCAAGACAACGAGAGATCTAGATATGTTGATAAAATCAGAATTGTATGAAGTAGAAGTACCCATGACTTGTCTCGGGACGGGGGGCGTCTCTCGACCTAGGGAGACACATTACTCTATGTAGTTGCCCCTCTACTTATAGCTCTGATGGCTGTTCTGTATCTCTGTACTTGTCAGGCCTTTCCTGGCCCTCCTCTGCTTCTGTGTACTAATAATCACTCGTCTACGCTACGTGTATTTAAGTACTGTGGATGGAACTGCCCGGAATTACTCTAGGAGTCTTGTCCTAAGGATCATCTTGGCTGCTTGTACTGCCATTAACGGGCTACTGAGAATCTGCTTGATATCTACGCATGGATGCTTGCCTGCCTATATTCGATGTCGCTCGTCCGCCCAGTTCCTATATTCGAGAAGGACGTGTTGTACTATCTGACGTCCGTAGCCGTACTAGCACTTGTCAGCGGAGGGACTTGTTAACTAATAAACGAATGGCCTTTTATAGTAGTTAACGGGATGATACGCTAGGTTAAAGAAAGCGAAAGCGCAATATTTTACTAATAGATTACGAACCCTAAACTCTTTAAAGCTTAATTACATCTATTAAACCTGAGTCTATTCCTAATTTTCTACTTTCCTATATAAAAACATTAATAATAGTTAGTAATAAAGCTAAAGATAAAGGGATAGAGCTCTACTAATAGATAGGATAGAGACTACTACTCCAGAAAATATAGGCGAAAATAATGGATAAAATATATTATGCGGGAAAATATCTCCGCTACTAGCGCTATAGATATAAGAAGGAGGATTAAATAATTTCTTACTTATCTAGGAGGCGAGGGTTAAGCTTATTAAATATATTAGTATAAATAGATAACGCTAGCGTCTTTATAATATCCGTAATCTTATCTGTAGTAGAGGTATTTAATAGAGATAAGCGGTCCGAGCTAATTAAAGGAGGTATTAATATTCTAGTAGCGTGTTACCCGTATAGCTTCGTCGTCTTATCTACGAACTTATATAGAAATTAAGGCTAGGAGTTAAGCTTCACGTCTACGTTATAATCCTTAGTCTATCTAAACCTCTTCCTCTAATACGGCATAGTTTCTAGTTCGCTGCTAGATCTCCGCCTTTTAGTCCCTTTAGTGAATTCGATGTAATAGATATCCTAGAGGTGGAATTTTATCTCTAGTATAGATAGGAAGGCGTTAACGTATTTTCGTCTCAGATATATATATCTAGTCGCTTTATAATCGTTAAGTATCTCGATGTATCCGTTAATATATACTTTCTATTTTTCTCAGTCAAGGAATTACTATATTCGCGTCGGAGCTGGAAGTACCGTATTTCCGAGGTAGAAAGGGTAGTATCTAGGGCAGGCGAGGGTTCCGCCGTAGACGAACGGATTATACTGGATGGGAAGCATTTCCGGGCTCCCTAGATAGATCTTACAGTAATCGTTCCAGGTATCCTTACTAATAATCCACTTACTATAGTCGAAGTATAGCTTAGTAAAGCCGTAGCTAGTTACGAGTTTCTTTTTATAGCAGCTGTATATATACTTCCATCTCTCGGCAACTAGTTTACTATAAGGAAAGAGTCTCGTTAGCCGCTTTACGTGTATATAGAGGATATAGAGGGCAAGTAGATTATATACCTATCTAGCTCTAGCTTATAATCTACTATTAGGCAAGTATATTTTTCGGGCTCTAAGCCCGGGCGGAAGGGAACCTTAGTATTCTATTAATAGAGCGCGATTATATCGCGGAGGATAGAGCGACCCTTATTACTTCAGATAGGAGCGACGAGGAAAAGATTCGACGCTAGTCAGTCGCGTTTAGGTATAAGACTACGAATACGGTGGAACTCGCTATAATAGTATCCTATTAACTCGGCGTCGTCGGGGCTCGCTAGAAGCTTGCTCGGCTGAAGCTTCTAGTACCTACTAAGCTCTTCTACTACGAGCTTTCGTTTATCTATTATTAGCGTCTATTAACGTTCTTTCGCAACCGGGTCTATCTTTACCTTCGGAGCTAGAGCGTCGATTTTAGTTTCGATGGCGGCGAACTCGGGGGTATCCTCTAGCTTATACTACTTCCTAGCTGGTAGTACCTACTATAGTTCTAGATTATAATATAGAGTTAAGCCGCGGAAGCGATCGTTTATAATACTACGTAGCTTACCGTTAAAGTACCCCCCTTAAAGGTCGGTACCGGTATTATTAGGCATATAGGAATCGTAATAGGTGCGCTTATCCTAGTACCTACCGTGCTTTATCCTTTAAGCCGCTGAATAGAGCTTGTCTACCACCTATATTAGCTCGAGAAGTCGGGTTAAGGGAGGAAATAGTAGGACCTTACTAATAAGGTACAGGCCCTCTACCCTAAAGTCGTAGATAGTAGGGGGACGTAGATATCCGGCGCGCACTCCTAGCTCCCTTAGACGCCTACTAAAGGTGTCGGCTTTTTCTATCTTACTAGTAGAGATAACGTGGAAAAAGGGCTTACTAAGTATACTTATATTCTACCGGAGATAATATATTTCATTCTCCGGCGGTTTAATCTCTAGTAATTCCTTTATAGTATTATAGTCCCTAAACGTATTATCTACGATAGCTCTAGCTAGTATTATAAGTACTAGATTATAAAAAAGTAGTCGTGGCTCTAGACCCTTATATACGGAATATTCCGGCCTGCTTATTAGATTAGCTATTAGAGAAGATATAGTAGTATAGAAGCTCTAGATACTATAGAGGCGAACCTTTTCTCCGGCGTTAATATTATATTCTTCGTATCTCGTACTACTTATATAGCGAACTCAGCTCCCCCCTACTTATTTTAAAAGATACTAAAGGTTATATCTTATACGAGGTATTCTTAATTATTTTTATCCTTATTTAAGAATTTATTCTAACTTACGGAGAATACTTATACGGTAATAGAGGCTACGACCGGAACTACTACGGTATATAAACTCGATATACTTACCTACCCTAGCTAATATAAATATATAGAGCTGGATCTTCGCCTATATATCTACACGGATCCGCGGCTTATCGTAGATCTACTAGTCTTTCTCCTAGAGCTACGTGCCTAGGTATATAAAGTAGTTAGTAGTACCGTAGCTCCTAAGCCGCTTTTTATAAGTAAGGCTAAGCTTATTACGCAGGTGGATCTTAATAAATTATAGGCTAGTTAGCCTTAATACTAATACACGGATTATAGAAGCTACGGGGTACTAACGTTTATAACGGACTGCGTTATTTCAGGAGGTATAAGGGAAGCGTACCTCCGCTAGCCGGCCGTAAAGTCTTTCTAGTATTATAGAACGGACTTCTCGCCCGCCTTAAGGTTACTATAAATGCTATTAATACCGTATACTATTATCCTTATAAAGTCCTTTAAGGTCTCTAAGTCGTACGGGTTAGCGCTAGGATAGTCTTATACGTATCTATTAGACGACTATTAGCTTCTTTTAGAACGCCCTAGAGGCTAAGGCGGTAGACCTACCTATTCTATAGCCTTAATACCCGCGCGTAGTTTTTCTCGGTCTTAGGTTTAATATATTTCTTAATGGTAGTACTATTAACAATCGCTTTATTAATATTAGAACCCTTCTTACAAGCTCGCTAGAAGAAATCCTCCGGGGACTTCTTCTTCGGTATCGCCGATAGTAGATGAAGTAGTTCCTACGAGGCGAAAAGCGTAAGCACGAGATTATAAAGTAAAGAGAGATACTAAGAGAATATACCTAAGTCTCGTAGAGTAATAATTTACGAGGAGTAAAGAAGGCGTACTAGGAGACGATTAGTAGAATAGCGAGAGTACGGTAGATAGGTAGGGAGGAAGAAATAAAAAGAATAAGGGTAGTAGGCTAGGCTTTATACGAAAAATCCGGGGGGAGGGTATAACGTAGGCTTTATATCTAATTTTATACCCTAAGGAGCTAATTCTAGTCCCCCTCTATCCTACTAGGGTTCGCCGTCTAAAGTTAACGAATTCGAGCTGGTAGGATATACTAAGAGTTATAAGAATAGTATATCTAGAGAGTTAGAGGGAGTAGTACCTAAGTAGTAGGTGTATAAAGGTAAGTAGAGGTAAGTTAAGGGTAACGCGAAGGTGCGAGATAGGTGAAAAGAGTAGCGGGAGCTAACTAACCTAACTAGGCGAGGGAGGATATTCTTATAAGCTACCCTACCTAAGTAAATTATATTAGATAGGGACTAGAAATTCTTAAGCGAGTTATAAACTACCTTATTTAATAAGCTAGGAGTAAAACTACTATATTTTATAGCTTACTACCTCTAAACTAATAGGTCTAGTAAATATACTAATTAGATAGTAGAAATTACCTTATACTTCTAGATAAGTACCCTAGAGAATATAGCTATATAGCCTACTATAATTCTAGCTATCTAGTCTACTTATAATAACTTACTATCTACTCCTAGTAGTTAATTACTAAATAATATAGTATATAGTTTTTCGTTAAACTAACCCCTAGACCTTAGCGCTTATAATAAAGAGGCTATACCTAGAGGTATTACCCGCCTCTAGGTATCTAATATAATTACTTTTACCTAGATATATTCTAAATTCTATTATAATTATTATTATTAGCTATAATTCTTTTATATAAGAGACTCTATTAAATTATATCTCTACTATAGGTATTCTATCCTATTAGTTATAAGTAGAAAGTATAAATAATAGTTTATTAGTCCCTTTAAGGTCCTTAAATAAGTAGGCTACCTAGCCTACTATATAGCTATTCCTATATACTAGTAGATTTATGATATCTTTATAGTAGCTTAGCTAGAGCTATACCTAAGTAATAACCTATTTACCTAGCTATAACTAGAGGAACCCCTATTAGTATTTATAAACGGGGATATAGATATTACTAAATCCTTTAAGATAGAATAATTAATTAATAAGCGCCTTATTAGGAAAGGATATAGTTTAGTAACTAAATACTTAATAAGATAGAGGGGTTATATAACCTATTATAATTAATAGATAAATATTAAGGAATTAGAAAATATCTAGGAACTAGTAAATAATTATAAAGTAGTAGTAATATAATTACCTTCTTATCTAATAAATTACTTTATTACCTTATATATTAATAGGGATATTAATATCTTTTTTTATTCCTAGTATATTATTATAATATAATCTATAGAAGGCTTTTATAACTACTAAGGATTATTCCTTAGTAATATACTTAGCTATTCTTAGGCCTTCTAGATAGCTAGATATCTTTTAATAATTTAATATATTAGCTATAATACCTAATATAGAGATTAAATTAACCTAATAAAACTTTAAGATTCTAGGTTATAATATATTCTTTATTTAGTAGTAGAATAAAAGCTATCTTTACTTCTAGATATTATAATATAAATTTCTAAGGTTAATTAACCTTAATTAGGGTTTTATTATCTCTTAAAAGGAGAATTTTATTTATTATAAATTATACTTACTCTACCCTTAGTAGCTAACCCTATACGTAAAGATAGAGAATCTAGGCTAGAATTACTATTTCTTTTTTAAGACTAAGTTACTATTAGCTTTTATAAGTAGTAGGAACTATTATACTCCCCTTAATCCTATTAGTAAGTATACTCTTTAATATACTATATTACTTAGCTACTTTAGTAATTAATAGGATTCTATTACCTAGTCCCCTAGCCTTAACCTAGGCTATATAAGCTAATTCTATATAATCTTCCCTATCTAATATAACCTCCTATAATAGAGGAAGGGATAGTAGGGGTATATTTAATATATTAAATAGATTAGTAGATAGTATTATTAAGAAATTTAGGTTATAAAAAGTTAGAAATTATAAAATCTAATACTCTAGGGTAGCCTTATAAGGTACTAACCCTATAAGGTTAGACGGTTACTAAGTATAAATAGTTACTAGGTAAACCCTTCTATAAAGTTATTAATATTTCTTAGTTAATAGACTATTACCTAGCCGTTACTATCTAGGATACCTTAAAGTCGCTAAGGTATAAATACTACTTATATAGTAGTAAATAAAGAGGTAGATAAGGGTAAAATCGCCTCGCGGTGTCTAGCAAGTACTATATTAGTACTACAGACTTATACTAGATATAGTTACAGTGAATAGTTTAAATCTATTAGAGGCTCGCCGCCGTCGCGTTACGTTAAGCCTTCGGCGTTAGCTAGGGGTCTTTTCGCGACGTGGTAATAATAAGGGAATCATCCGATACGTATTTACCTGACCTGTATTTAGGCCTGAAGCTAGCCTCAGGCTAGTAGATATAATATTATTCTAACTACGCGGTAGGATACCCTTAAGCTCGACTCTATTCTAAGACTATTAAACCGCCCGGCGCGGCGGAATAGCGAGGACGGGAAAAGACGCGATAGCGTACCTTATTCGTACTAAGGCCTGAAGCCGCTACTAGGGATAGAGGTAGCGGTAGATATAGTACCGCCTATACTATCGTAGAAGAGCTTAGTTAGTAAGAGTTAGGAATAGATATACGGCTAGGGCCCTAGGGTATATAGAAACATCTACTCTTATAAGACACGGTCGGCCTAAACCAGCTACGACTAGTAGTTAAGGGAGACCTTTATAGGTAACGCGAAACAGGCTTTCTATAGAAGGCTTATAGGGCGTAGTATATAATAGTAGTAACCGTAGTTAAATACAGCCTAAAGTGTATATATATAGCCCTAGGGACCTTAACCCTTTAATAGGCTCTAACCCCTAGCGGATAGTCGCCTCTAGTAGCCGGATAGTTATAAGTTTATAGGAAGCTTATAAAGGGATACTATTTATATAGCCTAAGAAGATAGATATACGTGTTAAGGAGAGAGAGATACTAGGGCTATATTATTAAGACGGGTTAATAGGAGACGAATCGTTAAGACGCGTCCTCTACCTCTTAGGGGTTCAAGTCCCCTCACGCAGTCATCAGCTGAGAGCGGCTAGGAGGACGGATACGGGCACCCTCCTATCTCCTTATACGGGCACCCCCTAGTAGGGGATAGACTAGAAAGAGATGCCGGGGCTATATCGTTAAGACGGGCTGATAGGAGACGAATCGTTAAGACGCGTCCTCTACCTCTTAGGGGTTCAAGTCCTCTCACGCAGTCATCAGCTGAGAGCGGCTAGGAGGACGGACACAGGCACCCTCCTATCTCCTTACACGGGTACCCCCTAGCAGGGGATAGACTAGAAAGAGATGCTGGGGCTATATTATTAAGACGGGCTGATAGGAGACGAATTATTAAGACGCGTCCTCTACCTCTTAGGGGTTTAAGTCCCCTCACGTAGTCATTAGCTGAGAGCGGCTAGGAGGACGGATACGGGTACCCTCCTATCTCCTTACACGGGCACCCCCTAGCAGGGAAAGGGCTAGGACTAGGTCTAAGGCCTGAGACGCGTTGGGTCGCGCCTAATATCTATAAAGGAAATCGCTTATAAAAACTACCCGACTAGTAGCTACTACGCGTCGTTAATATAGGCCGAAGCTAGTCTTAACTAGTAGATACGCTAGACTACTAGCTACTAGATAGGGTACCCTTAGGGTACGTGGACTACTAGATATAGGGAACTTGTTAATACCGACTCTTATACCTCCTAGGGGTTCAAGTCCCCCCCGCGTAGTTACCGGCTAGGAGTAGAATAAAAAGTGGGTTTTAATATAAGTACGCTAGAAACCTAGTATAACGTACCTTAGTTAGTAGGGTGGAAATACTATATTATACTACCTGGTTAAGGGCTTAATACTAGTAGTCCCTGCGAGATATAAACGGCCTAAATAAGGGAGACCTCTAATAGTAACGCGAAGCAGGGGTCTTAACCTTATAAGGCGTGGTATTTAATAGCGGCTACTACGGAGACCGTTTATTTAGCCTGAGAGGATAGTATACGCGTGTCGGTACGTTGAGCTAAGGGAATAATCTACCTAAATAGGGCCTGCGGCGGAGTAGAGAGTAAGCTAAAGCGGTAATAATACCTAGATCTACTTAGGAGATATACTTAAGGAGTAAATAAGGATTAACTTAGGTACTAATAGTCCGCCTCCGCTGGAAGTATAAAGCCCCCCTGCGGGCGAATAGTCCTAAGCTCTAAAGTAAAAGGTAACGCCTATAAGGAGGGGTGGAAACTAGGGTAAGGACCTGAATAAGCAGGATGCTAACCTTATATATCTATCCTTAGCTAAACGCTAAGAGGGGGAGGAGGAGAGAGGTAGTGAAATCCCCCGCGGAAGAGAAGAACGAGTGGGCTCTACGCTCCCTACGCCTAGACGACGGGGGCGCGATCGTAACTAGGGAGGTAGCCCGCCCCCCCTAGAGGATCGAGAAGATAATATACTATTGGTGGAGGTCCTCCTAGGATACTATATAGGACGAATACTAGTCGGGACTAGGAGCTAGGAATCGCCCCCCCGCCTAGCTCGGGGGCTTATAGACCGGTAGGAGGACCCTCTATAAGGGCCTTTAAAAGGCTGAGAGCTCCGTCCTTACGTAGATAAGGACGGGAAAGATCGGGCTAGCCGCCTTCTTATACTAGTATAGAGTCCCCAGCTATATATCCGTAAGCTACGGGTATAACTAGCGTAGGTAGGATACGAAGTATATCCTTATCTATTACCCTAGGCTCTAGGACCGCCGCTAGGAGCTAAAGGATACCTTAGGCGCGGTAGACGCCTACAGGATGCTCGCGAACGCGGGGGGGGTAAAACGAGTAGCGAGATAGATAATCTAGACCGGGCTACTAGGCTAGTTCTCGCTCGCAGCGAAGTAGTTATACTAGAGCCGACCTTAGACGTAAATCTTTACTACCGGAGCGAATTTCGCTTTTATAGTATATAAGCCGGCCCTAGGGA
>JAABUV010000082.1_pt1 | contig 130915 bp, 127 predicted proteins | sample 5559971 | NCBI WGS metagenome assembly JAABUV01 (sample SAMN10711881, study PRJNA513362) | rock metagenome | isolation source: Antarctica rocks | place: Antarctica: Victoria Land, Knobhead nord | collected 2015-12-19 | reverse complement strand
AGCGGTGGCCCCCTCGGACGCGCGGTTCTATCGCTCGATCGCGCCCTCGAATTCATCGCCGCCGAGGATATCTTCTGGACCGCCACATAGACGGCACAAACCGGAAATTGCGGAAAGTCGAGCTCAGTCCCAACTCATAAATCTCGATACAACAAACAGAACATCATGCAACCGATCAGGAGGTATGAATTGTTATTTTTGACGTTCGCCATTTTAGGGTTAGCACATGTTCAGTGAAAAATTGAATTAAGGCTGCCCAATAGAAAGCGCAAGATCTCGCCTTAATGGCGATTTCTAACACTATAGTTTGAAGTTTTTTAATATCTTGGCTAAATACCTGATATTAAGCAACGTTACCGTATTGTCCGAAGCTCCTTCGGCAGCGGTACCGACCGGCCCCGCTTGGCTCATGAGCGGACGTCCAGCAACGCCTATGGGCCGATACGACTGACGACGTGTTTCGGAGGCGACGGCGATCTCCGGCTAGCCGCTCGTTGTCGACCTCCTTCGGTTGCGTCAAGCTTAGCGGCTAACCCGGCGTCTCCGCCAAGTTGACTTCGAGCAGCACGGTGTCAGCGGTGAACTCCGCGCTGTGCCAGGCGCCCGGGGCGAACCGGATCGTGGCGCCGGGATGCAGGCTCACGCTGCCGGCCTCGCACTCCAGCCGGCCGGCCCCGCTCAGCACGCGCAGGAATTGCTCGTGCTGGTGGCTGTGGCGGGTAGCGATGTGCCCGGCCTTGATGTGGACCTGCCGCATGGTGGCACCGACGCCGGCTAGGGCCTCGGGCGCCGGACCGGACGAGTTCCAGTAGGCGACGGTTACGGGGTGCATGGCGGCTCCGGGACTGTTGCGTCGACCTAAATACAGCCATACAGCGAGCGCTTTGTCGATCAAGCCGGCCGCATCAGCTCGAACAGGTCGCACAGCTCGGTCCGGTTCCGGGCAGGCGCTGCCACCATTCCTTGACCTATCTCCCGGAACCCGCACGCCCGCAGGACGGCCAGCGACGCCACGTTATCGGGCTGGACCGAGGCCTCAATCACGTTGACGCCGAGCAGGCGAAAGCCCGCCGCGAGCGCGAGCGGCGCCATCTCACGCATGTAGCCGCAGCCGTGATGAGCCTCGCCGAGCCAGTAGCCGAACGTGGCGCGCCGTGCGTCCTCGTCCGTCCGGTTGAACACGATCCAGCCGACCAAGGCGCCGTCGAGCCGTTCGGCGGCGAAGGGCAGCGTCTTGCCGGCGAACGCGGCGGCGCGGGCGCGTTCGATGCGAAGTTCGGCCATCTCGACGGTGAAGGGAACCGGCCAGTAGCCCACCCAACGGCTGATTTCCGGCGTCATCATGGCCGAGGTGAGGGGCGCATCGGCAGGACGGACGCAGCGGAGACGAAGCCGCGAGCTTTGGAGCGGTGGAAAAGGGTCACGGATGCTGTCCATTCTCCTTCTCTACGGCACGGCGCGGATGCGTGCTTAACCTTATGGTTCGCTCGCCACGAGGCGTTGCCGCACCAAACCGCAGGGCTCAGCCGCGGATGAGGCGGCGCCGGGATGCTAGCCCCGGTTCCGCCGCCAAATGTCCACGCTCAGCAGCCATGCGAAGCCGACCCACAGCGCCAGCGGGACGCTGCTCGCGGCAGCCGTGCGATCCACCTTCCGCGCGGTGCCGACCAGGCCCACCGCGGAGGCGAGCATCGCGCCCACCACGGCCGTGCTGGCGCCAAGGCGCTTGCGGCCGAAGAACACCCATGGATAGCCGGCGAGCCCGGCCACGTTCAGTCCCCAGAATGTCAGCGCCGCACTGCGCTCTGGCCCGTGCGGCGCGTTCAGCAACCGGGTGCCGGACACGCAGAGCAAGGTATCCAGCACGCTCCAGGCCGCGCCGATCGCTGGACCCGGCGGCGTGTAGGACGGCTTGCGAAGGGCCGCGTACCAGAGGCCGTTGCGCGGGTTCTGCGGTCCTTGCGAACCGCCCAGCACGGCCGCGGCGAGCACCGCCCCGATCGCGATCAAAGCCGACGGCGGCTCCCTCATGACCGAACCCCACGAGCTTGGGCAAAACGGGACCGAACGCCCCCGTCGGTGCAGCCGAGCACCAGGAGCAGCGCGAAGCCGCCGTGCAGCAGAACGGCGCCCAGCGCCACGTGCGACAGTCCCCAGAGCAGCCCAGGGCCGACCGCGACCAGCCCGGCGCCCACCAGGTAGGCGGCCGCGACGCCGGGGCTGACGGGCAAGCGCAACCGCCAATCGACCAGTGAAACGACGCCGAGGGCCAGCACGACCTTCAGGCCCGCCATCATCCGCAGCAGGTGCGCTAACTCCGGCCCGGCCGCCTCGACCGCACGGCGGGAGGCGTCCTCCCCCGTCGCCACGAACCCGGCGATGGCCGCAACCGCCACCACCGCGGCCAGCATCGTGCGGTAGGACAGGGTGTGCTGGAATGAAACGAAGCCGATTGGGACGGTAGTTTGGCTCACGTTGGCCAATCCTTCGATGACCCGGCTAAAATGGGTTGTGGAGATGGCTATTGGAAGCAAAACTTGACGCCACCACCCCGCAGCAGACCGGAGGACACGTCAAATGATGCAGGACCACGCGATTGCCGAGGCGCTTGCGGCGGCAATCATGCACAGCGCCGCGCCGATGGTCCTGTCCAACCCGCGGCTGGCGGACTGCCCCATGGTGGCGATGAACCAGGCGTTCGTGGACCTGACCGGCTATGGCCGCGAGGAGATGCTCGGCCGCAACTGCCGGTTCCTGCAAGGGCCGAAGACCGACCCGGACTCAGCGCCGCGCATCCGCGCCTGCCTCGACGCCGGCCAGGGCTGCATCGAGTGGATCGTCAACTACCGGCGCGACGGCACGGTGTTCTGGAACCTGCTGTTCATCTCGCCGGTGTATGGCGAGGATGGCACGCTGCTGTACTACTTTGGCAACCAGCTCGACATCACCGAGGGGTTTCCGGACTGGCTGGTGGATGTCAGCTTTGGCCGGGCCCACATCGTGCCGGCGCTGGAGCGGGAATTCCACGCGCTGCTGCACGAGATCGACGGCAACACCGCGCCGGCCGAGAGTGCTGCGGCCCGCGCCGAAGCGCTGGAGCGAATCGTCGCCGCTGCGCACCGGCTGGCCGAAATCTCGACCAGCCTCGCCCCCGGCACGCTGGATGCGGCTTAGCTAACCGAAGATGTCGATCGGGCTGTCCCGGCGCAGGCTGTTGCCGAGTTCCACGCCGATGCGCTCCGCGTCGGCGGCGGCCCCCTGCAGGGCGCGCTTCAGCAGGAACGTGCCATCGGCGCGGGCGACCAGGCCGGTCAGATGCAACTGGCCATTCAGCAAGACACGCGCGTAGCCGCCGATCGGGGTCGCGCACGAGCCGTCCAGCACCGCCAGCATCGCCCGCTCGGCGGCCGAGACGGCCGATGCGTCCGGGTCGGCGATGGCGGACAGCAGCTCCCGCAACTCGGTGTCGCGCGCGCGGACGGTCACGCCGACGATGCCTTGCCCGGCGGATGGCACCATCACCTCCGGATCGATCACCACCGATGCCTCATGCTCCAGCTCCATCCGCCGCAGCCCCGCCAGCGCGAGCAGCGTCGCGTCGTACTGGTCGTCGCGCACCTTGCTCAGCCGCGACTGGACGTTGCCGCGGATCAGCGCGATCCGTAGGTCAGGCCGGACGTGGAGCATCTGTGCCTGGCGCCGGACGGACGAGGTACCGATCACCGCGCCCTGACGCAGCAGGGCAAACGGGTTGGCGGGGTCCGCCTCGGGCGCGTCCATGCCGAGTACCAGGGCGTCGCGCGCGTCCTCCCGCTTCAAGGTGCAGGCGAGCACGATGCCGTCGGGCAGCGTCGTCTCCAGGTCCTTCAGGCTATGCACCGCGAGATCGATGCGGCCGTCCGACAGGGCTTCGTGGATTTCCTTGGCGAACAGGCCCTTGCCGCCGATCTCGGCCAGGCGGCGGTCCTGCACGCGGTCGCCAGTGGTGCTGATGGCGTGCTCGTGGAACGCCTCCATGCCGCGCAGCACGGGGCAGAACCGGGTCAGGGTACGCAGGAAATCGCGGGTTTGCCACAGTGCCAGAGGCGATGCGCGGCTGCCGACCCGCAACGGCAGCGGGCGATGGTGCCGCTTGACGGCGGGCGCGACGATCTTCTGGACATCGGCCGGCCGCGTGCCGGCCTCAAGCTGGTTGGACATCGGCGTCACGTCTAGCTCCCCAACTCTTCTCTGGTTCGCATTGCGGCCCGGCGCCGGAATGGCTGGTTGAGCTGAACGATCTTCCGGTTCAGCACGGAGGCGAAGGAAACCCACAGCAGGTACGGCAGCAGCAGCCAGCTCGCCCGGACGGACATCGACGCCAGCCCCACCATCAGCGCCACGATCGACAGCCAGAGCAGGGCCACCTCGACCAGCGCCCAATCGGGGCGGCTCAGTTTGAAGAACAGCAGGCTCCAGGCGATGTTCAGCACGCCGTTGGCGACGAACAGGGCGATGATCTCCGCGCGCCCGGCGGCACCCGGCGCCGCGTCCCAGGCCAGCACGGCCGCCACCACCGCGAGAATCGCGATCAGCGTCCAGGCGGGGGCGAATAGCCAATTCGGCGGCTGCCACGACGGTTTGCGAAGCTGCACGTACCACGGCCCGATCTCGGTCAACGCGCCGCCAGCCCCGAGCACCACGGTGGCGAAGGCGGCGGAGACGAGGATCGCGACGGTGTCGGCGCCGAGGAACGTCACGTTTGCGCCAGCCCCACCAGGTGCGCGAGGTCCTTGAAGAAAATCCGCACGTGCGCGACCGGCTTCTTCCGGGTGAGCCGCTTGTTCATGTACGAGTCCCACGTCAGGTGCTGCACGTCGGGGTCGCGGCAGATGCTGACGAAGCGCTCGCGCCGCTTGTCGCTGGAATACCAGAAACGCTGCATGATCCCGAGCACCCAGAACACCCGGCCATGCGCCTTCATGAACTGCCGCCGGGCAGTCTTGAGCGCCCGGACGTCGCCGGTCCGGCACAGCGCGTCGGCCGACTCCGCCGCCAGCCGGCCGCCGACCATGGCGTAGTACAACCCCTCGCCCGACGCCGGCGCCACCACCCCGGCGGCGTCGCCGGCCAGCAGCACGTCGCGCCCGTTGTCCCAGCGCCGCAGCGGCTTCAGCGGGATCGGCGCGCCCTCGCGGCGGAGCGTCTCGGCGCCGGCCAAGCCGGTCACGTCCCGCAATGCGCCCACCGCCCGGCGCAAGGCAAACCCCTTTTGGGCCGACCCGGTGCCGATGCTGGTGGTGTCGCCGTGCGGGAAGATCCAGCTGTAGAAATCGGGCGACAGCGCGCCACGGTAGTAGATGTCGCAGCGCCCCGGGTCGAACCCGGCATCGGACGGCGAACGGACAATTTCATGGTAGGCGAACACGAAGCGCATCTTCTCCGCACCCGGGACGCACTGCCGGGCCACTGCGGAATTGGCCCCGTCCGCCCCGATGACAACCCGGGCGCGCACCTGCTCCGGCTCGGCGCCGTGCGGGGAGCCGCAGGGCTTGTAGTGGATGACCGCCGTCCCGTCGGCGTCGCGGGAGAGCTTGGCGAAGGTGCCGTCCCGCCGCCCTGCCCCGGCGTCGGCGGCACGCACCCGTAGCCACTCGTCGAACGCCTCGCGGTCGACCATGCCGACGAAGCCGCCGGCATTGATCGGCATGTCCACTTGGCGGTCCGCCGGGGACACCATGCGGGCGGAGGTGGCGCGGGCCACGAGCAGATGGTCGGGGATGTCGAAGTCGCGGATCATCCGGGGCGGGATCGCGCCGCCGCAGGGCTTGATCCGCCCGGCGCGGTCTAGCAGCAGCACCGACCGGCCGGCGCGCGCCAGGTCCCACGCGGCGGTCGCGCCCGCCGGGCCGCCGCCGACCACGACGGCGTCGAATGTCTCGGTCATCGCAGGCCTCCGGCCGTTGCTGGGATGAGCGACGCCGGGGCGTCGGATTGGAATACGTAGGCAGCCTGGCGCGCGGCGACCAGGAACAGCGCCGCCTCGCCCGCGAACACCGCGGCGTAGGCCAGGGACGGCGTCCCGAGCAGCGCCCGCGCGACGTCGCTGGCGACCGTGCCGGCCAGGCCGCCGAGCGCGAACGCGATAGCCTGGGCCGCGCCCCAGACGCCCATGCGGACGCCCTCGCGCGACGGCCGGCCGGTCCCGGCCAATGCCATCATCGCGCCGATCGCCGACACCGCGAACGTGCCGTTGGCGAGGCCGAGCACGAACACCGCAGGGCGCAAGGCCGCCATGTCGCCGGTAAGGCCGCACGTGGCGAGGCCGAGGATCGCGGCGCCGGAGCCCACGCAGCCGCCGATCGTCCACATCCGCATCGACCCAGCGCTGCGTCCGCGCACGCTCCCGGCCACGGCGACCAGCAACATCCCGGCCAGCACGCCACCGTGCTGCAACCCGGCCAGCCCCGTCGACTCGCCGGGGGTTAGGTGGAACACCACCCCGGCGAATGGCTCCAAGACCAATTCCTGCGCGCTGTAGGCGAGCATCGAGAGGAACACGAACACGGCGAAGCTGCGGGCGCGCGGCTCCGACCAGACCTGGCGCAGCGCCACGCGGAACGGCGTCCGCTCCGGCGCCGGCGCGGCGATCGCCTCACGCGGCTCCATGCCCCAAACCGCCAGTAGGGTGAGGATGAACGCCGCGGCCGCGACCGTGGTGGTGACAGCGAGAAGACGCGCGGGAGAGAATGGGTCCAGCGCCCGCCCGGCCAGCGTGGCGGTGACCGCGATGCCGGCGATCATCATGATCCAGACGGTCGAGGCGGCAGCCGGCCGTCGCTGCGGCGCGACCAGGGCGGCGAGCAGCACCAGCAGGGACGTTCCCGCCGCGCCGACGCCCGCGCCGACCATGGCATAGGCAAGCACGGCCGAGGCGACGCCGAACACCGGGTGCGTGCCCATCCACGCCGTCGCCGCCGCAGCCGCTACCGCCCCCGACGCCAACGCCGCCATGCCGCCCACGATCCACGGCGTCCGCCGCCGCCCCATGTCGGAGCCGTGGCCCATGCGCGGGCGTAGCACCTGCACGCCGTAGTGCAGCGCCACCAGCGCGCCGGGCACGATCGCCGGCATCGACCACTCGACCACCATCACGCGGTTCAGCGTCGAGGTCGCGAGCACCACGACGGCGGCGAGCGCCGCCTGCACCAGGCCGAGCCGGAGAATGCCCGCAAAGCCGATCACAGCAGGGCGCCAGGCCGCAAGGCGAACGCGCTGATCAGCATGCCGAGCACGTACAGGCTGGTTCCGGTCGCGTTGTACCACGGCGCCCGCGCGCGAGGGCTGGCCAGCAGCCGCAGCATCAGGCCAAGCTGGGCCAGCAGCAGCGCCGCGACCAGGCCGGCGTGGATGGGAAAGCCCCACCGCAGCAGCAGCGCCACCACGGCGACCTGCGGGACCGCCATGGCGACGCAGGCCAGCCGTGCTGCGCCCTCGACGCCGAGCCGCACCGGCAGCGAGCCGATCCCGGTCGCGCGGTCGCCCTCGACCGACTTGAAATCATTCAACGTCATGATGCCGTGCGCGCCCACGCTGTATAGCGCGGCGATGGCGATAATGCGCCAGTCCGGCCGGGCGGCGGCCATTACCGCGGCGCCGGTGAACCACGGCAGCCCTTCGTAGCAGGCGGCGCACACCGTGTTGCCCCACCACCCGTTCTGCTTCAGCCGCAGCGGCGGCGCGCTGTACGCCCAGGCGAGCCCAAGCCCGACCACGGCGGCGCCGAAGCCCCATGGCCCGAGTGCGGTCGCCACCAGCAAGGACAGCGCAGTCCAGCCGACGGCGATGAACAGCCCCCAGCGGCCGGGGATGCGCCCGGACGGGATGGGGCGGTTCGGCTCGTTGATCGCGTCGACGTGGCGGTCGTACCAGTCGTTCACCGCCTGGCTGGTGCCGCACACCAGCGGTCCCGACAGCAGCACGCCCGCCAGCACCACCGGCCAGCGCTGCCCGGCGCCGAGGCCGGACGAGACGACGCCGCAGGCGAACGCCCACATTGGCGCGAACCAGGTGATCGGCTTCAGCAGTTCCAGGACGGGTGCGACGGCGGGGCGGGCCATGCTACTCGTGCGCCTCCGTGGCCAGGTCGCCGAGGCCGTAGCGGCGCAACTTCACGTACAAGCTCTGGCGGCTCAGGCCGAGCATCTCGGCGGCCGAGGCGCGGTTGTCGCCGGTCAGCCCCAGCGCCGCCTCGATGCACAGCCGCTCGATCATATCGGTGGATTCACGAACAAGATCCTTCAGCGCCACGCGGCCGATCAGCTCCGTCAGTTGCCCGACCGAACGCGGCAGCTCGCGGCCGGCGCGCGTCTCGGGCGGCAGGCGGCGGCCGACGTTGCGGATGGCGAAGCCGTAGCAGGGATGCCCGCCGTTCATCACCGAGACCGCCGATATCTCCACCTCCGACATCGCGCCGAACTCGCCGCGCAAGGTGGTCGCGAACAGGCGCATCGAGCCGCGCTGGCGGAGGTTGGCGATCATGACGTCCAAATCGACGCCGGGTCGGCCGAACCAGCGCTCGAGCGACTGGCCCAGCGCCATCTCCTCGGTCGCCAGCTCCGCCATTTCCAGGAACGCCGCGTTGGCGGTCGTGATGAGCCCGTCCTGCGCGGTGACGACGAAGCCGTCGGGCGCGTTCTCCACCACCTTCAGCAGCTTGGATTTCGCTTTCGGCAGGATCGCCGCGATCGCTTCTTGGTGCACCCGGGCCAGCCGCACGAGGAAGAACGCCGTGTTCTCCTGCCGGAACAGGGACGCGGAGACGACGAACTCGCCGCGGCCGGCCGCCAGGTGGGCGCGCACGTCGTCGGCCCGGCCCGCCACGCGCACGCTGCCCAGCAGCGACTGCACGAACGGCCCGCTGCGCTCGTCGAACATCGCCGGGAACGTCTGTCCGGCGAGGCGTCCGGCCTCCTGCTCGAACAGCCGGTCGGCCGCCGGGTTCGCCTCGACGACCTTGAGGCTCGCCGCGTCGACGATCAGCACCGCCTCGGACGATAGCTGGAACAGCACCCGGTAGCGCATCTCGCCGTATTGCAGCCGCGAGTAATCCGCCTCCATCGATTGCTGGGCGTTCACCAGCCGCTGCTGCAGCGCCGAGACGACGCGCAGGTCGCGGCCGAACGCCACGATGCGCTTCTCGTCGCCGACCTGCACGGCGGAGTACATGACCGGCACGTCCAGTTCGCCCGCCAAGGGGTGGTTGACCTGCCGCCAGCGCGTCGGCGCCTTGGTGGAGGACTGGCTGAGCAGCGACTCGATCTTGGGACGGCTCTCGACCGTCACGGTGTCGGCCCAGCGCTGGCCGACCCAGCTCGACCCGTGGTCGAGGGCGGCGGACAGCTCCTCGTTTTGGAAGGCGAGGTCGCGGATGACCCCCTTGCCATCGATAATCAGCGTCACGTCGGCCGCGGCGGCGATCAGCGTGCCGGCCGCCTCGGCATCCAGGTTGCCCAACGTCTTCTTGGGCGTCTTAAATGATTTCACGAGAGAGATCAGCCCCCATTGCATGTACGACTCTCCCTCCCTTTTACTGCCGCTTGGCTTTTCGTCAGCCGCGGCTTGGTATCAAGTTAAGCAAGTGCTGCGCTTGCGCGACCGCCTGCCGTCCATCGACGGCGGTCGCATCAGCGCCGACCATAGCCACTAGTTCCGGATGCTCAATGAATACCGGGCCGCCAACCATAATCCCGACCTCGCGGTTGCGCGAGGCCCGGCGAATGGCGCGAATCACGGACGTCAACGCGTCCAGCCGCTTCTCGTTGCTGACCGAGAAGCCGACGACCGCGAACCACTCGTTGCGCACCCGGCCAAGCAGGTCGTCGGTGCAGCCCGGCACGCCGCTCCAGCCGTTCCACCCGGCGCGCTGGAAGAATGACGCTACCATCGACATGCCGAACGAGTGCTGGTCGCCGGGCGCCGGGACCAGCAGCACGCGCGGAATCCACTGGGTGCGGCCGGCGTCCTGCGGGGACGGCACGCTCAGCGTCGTCATTATCTGCTGCAGCCGCACCAGGCCGACGGTGACCTGGACGAAATCGCACAGGTCCTCCTTCCACATCTCGCCGAGGCGGCGGGCGACGGGGGCGAGCAAGTCCAGGTAGATCGCCTCGGTGCCGGGCTGGCGGCCGCTGATCCGGTCGATCCGGTCGCTGGCGACGTCGAAACCCGGCTGCAGGACGATGTCGGTGAGTTCAGCCACGTCGTCGGCGTAGCCGCCGTCCAGCGCCGGCTGTTCCAGGGCGGCGCCGCGCCGGGCCAGGACGAGGCGCGGGACGATCTCCTCGGCGACGGTGCGGGACAGCAGATCGTGCCGGCGGCGCGCCATGAAGGGCGGCTGCGCGGGGCGGAGATCGACCGCGGCGGCCAGCGCCGGCGTCCCTGCGGTGTTCGGCGCGTCCCAGTTGGCTAGCGGCAGCGTGGTTGCTGACATTTTTCACCCTCCCCTGCATTGAACCTGCCGGCCCGATAAGTGTCAACCTAGATTTACGTCTAGTTCTGTTGACAGTCATAAATTAAGCGCGTTACCGTCCGGGTCTGCGGTGATCCCCGCAGGAAAGGGCGGCATGACAATTCGTAGAATTCGATACGCAAGTATCGCAATCCAGCCTGACGAAATGGCGCGGCAACCGACGGCCGCCGCCCAGTCTGAAACTCCACCCGTCACAGTTGCAGGTGTCAAGAAATGTTTACTCGGCTGATCGACAGGATCGATTGCTGCCCCTGGGGCGCCGCAGTGGGCCGCCCTGTGCCGCTTGACCGGGCGCCCGCCTATTTTCAACCGCTTTATACAGCGGAGGAGCGCCGCCGCCGCGACGCCTCGGGCTGGACGATCGTCCAGGGTGTCCTCGCCCCGGTGCAGTTCACGATCTTCGTCGTCAGCCTCGGCCTGGTGCTGCACTACTTGGCGACCGGCAATGGGCTGGCCACCGCCACCGCCTCCATCGTGGTCAAGACGCTGGCCCTGTACGCCATCATGGTCACCGGTTCGATCTGGGAACAGAAAGTGTTCGGCCAGTATCTGTTCGCCCGCGCGTTCTTCTGGGAGGACGTGTTCAGCATCCTCGTGCTGGCGCTGCACACCGCCTACTTGGTGGCGCTGTGGACGGGCTGGCTCGACGCGCGGGAGCTGATGCTGCTGGCCCTGACCGCCTACGCCTCCTACGTCGTCAACGCCGCGCAGTTCGTGCTCAAGCTGCGGGCGGCCCGGCGTGAGACCGCGCCCTGGCCGGCCCAGGCCGTGGGGGCGCTGTCCCCGTGAGCGACGCCGTTCGCCCAATCCTGCACGAGCGCGGCCAGCGCGAGGTGTTCTGCGGCCTCACCGGCATCGTCTGGCTGCACCGCAAGATCCAGGACGCGTTCTTCCTGGTCGTCGGCTCCCGCACCTGCGCCCACCTGCTGCAGTCGGCCGCCGGGGTGATGATCTTCGCCGAGCCGCGCTTCGCCACCGCCATCATCGACGAGCGCGACCTGGCCGGCCTCGCCGACGCCAACGACGAGCTGGACCGGGTCGTGACCCGCCTGCTGGAGCGGCGGCCGGACATCAAGCTGCTGTTCCTGGTCGGCTCCTGCCCGTCGGAGGTCATCAAGCTGGACCTGTCGCGGGCAGCGGCCCGGCTGTCGCGCCGGGTGGCGCCGGGGGTGCGGGTGCTGAGCTACAGCGGCAGCGGCATCGAGACGACGTTCACCCAGGGCGAGGATGCCTGCCTGGCCGCCCTCGTGCCGGAGCTGCCGTTATCCGACGCCCGATCCCTGCTGGTCGTGGGCGCGTTGGCCGACGTGGTGGAGGACCAGTTCGCGCGGCTGTTCGGCCGCATGGGCATCCCGGTCGCGTTCCTGCCGCCGCGCCGGGCGACCGAGCTGCCGGCGGTGGGGCCGAACACCCGGTTCCTGCTCGCGCAGCCGTTCCTGGCCGACACCGCGCGCGCCCTGCAGGAGCGCGGCGCGACCCGGATCGCCGCCCCGTTCCCGCTCGGCGCGGAGGGCACGACCGCCTGGCTGCGCGCCGCCGCGGACGCCTTCGGCGTCGACCCGGCGTGCTTCCACGACGTCACCTTGGTCGCGCGCGAGCGGGCCAAGCGCGCCCTCGCCCCCGCCCGGCTGCAGCTCGCCGGCAAGCGCATTTTCTTCTTCCCGGACTCGCAGCTGGAAATCCCGCTCGCCCGCTTCGTCGCCCGCGAGCTGTCGATGCAGTTGACGGAGGTCGGCACGCCCACCCTGCACCGCCAGCACCTCGCCGAGGAGCTGGCCCTGCTGCCGGAGGACGCCGCCTTGAGCGAGGGCCAGCACGTCGAGCGCCAGCTGGACCGCTGCCGCGCCGCCCGACCCGACCTGGTGGTGTGCGGCCTCGGCCTCGCCAACCCGCTGGAAGCGGAGGGCTTCACCACCAAATGGTCGATCGAGCTGCTGTTCACGCCCATCCAGGGCTACGAGCAGGCCGCCGACCTCGCCGAGTTGTTCGCGCGCCCGCTGGTGCGCCGCGACCGGCTGGCGGTGTAGGCGATGCAGCTCACGCTCTGGACCTACGAGGGGCCGCCGCACGTGGGCGCCATGCGCGTCGTGACGGCGATGACCGGGGTGCACTACGTCCTGCACGCGCCGCAGGGCGACACCTACGCCGACCTGCTATTCACCATGATCGAGCGCCGCGACGCCCGCCCACCGGTGACGTACACGACGTTCCAGGCGCGCGACCTCGGCGGCGACACGGCGGAGCTGTTCAAGACAGCGGCGCAGGAGGCGTTCGACCGTTTCCAGCCCCAATTGCTGGTGGTCGGGTCCTCGTGCACGGCCGAGCTGATCCAGGACGACCCGGGCGGGCTGGCGAAGGCGTTGCGGCTGCCGGTCCCGGTGGTGGCGCTGGAGCTGCCGGCGTACCAGCGCAAGGAGAATTGGGGGGCGGCGGAGACGTTCTACCAGATCGTGCGGGCCACCGTCGCCCCTGCCGTCCCCCGCCAGCCGGAGCGGGAGCGGCCGCGGTGCAATATCCTGGGGCCGACGGCACTCGGGTTCCGGCATCGCGACGACGTCAAGGAGATCGTGGCGCTGCTGGGGCGGCTGGGCATCGACGTGAACGTCGTGGCCCCGCTCGGCGCGTCGCCGGCCGACCTGGCGCGGCTGGGGGACGCCGATTTCAACGTGGTGCTGTATCCCGAGATCGCCGAGCAGGCCGCGCGGTGGCTGCAGCGCACCCTCGGCCAGCCGTACACCAAGTCCATCCCGATCGGCGTCGGCGCCACCTGCGCCTTCGTCGAGGAGGTCGCCGCCCTCGCCGGCGTCGACCCGGCGCCGGTGCTGGACGGCGCGCCGTCCCGGCTGCCCTGGTACTCGCGCTCGGTGGACTCCAACTACCTGACCGGCAAGCGCGTGTTCGTGTTCGGCGACGCCACCCACGCGATCGCCGCCGCCCGGGTCGCCGCGACCGAGCTGGGCTTCACCGTCGTCGGCCTCGGCACCTACAGCCGCGAGTTCGCCCGCGACGTGCGCGAGGCCGCGGCACTCTACGGCATCGAGGCGCTGATCACCGACGACTACCTCGACGTGGAAGCGCGGATCGCGGCCCTGGCCCCTGAGCTGGTGCTCGGCACGCAGATGGAGCGCCACGTCGCCAAGCGGCTCGGCATCCCCTGCGCCGTCATCTCCGCGCCGATCCACGTGCAAGACTTCCCCGCCCGGCACTCGCCGCAGATGGGCTTCGAGGGCACCCACGTGCTGTTCGACACCTGGGTGCACCCGCTGATGATGGGCCTGGAGGAACACCTGCTCGGCATGTTCCGCGGCGACGCGGAATTCCACGACGCCGCTTCACCCTCGCATCTGGCGGAGGCCCCGGCCCCGGCCACGTTGGCCTGGGCGCCCGACGCCGAGAAGGAACTGGGCAAGATACCCTTCTTCGTCCGCGGCAAAGCCCGCCGCAACACGGAGCGCTTCGCCACCGAGCGGGCGCTGGCGACCATCACGGTGGAGACGCTCTATGACGCCAAGGCCCATTATGGTCGCTGAACCGATCCGCGTCGTCATGGTGACGATGAACAGCCATCTGTTCGGCGCCGCCTCGCGCGTGGCCGAGCGGCTGCGGGCCGAAATTCCAGGCCTGGAACTGGCGATGCACGCCGCCGACGAGTGGGACCGCGACGGGGCGTTGGACTCGTGCCGGGACGACATCGCCCGCGGCGACATCGTCATCGCCACCATGCTGTTCCTGGACGACCACATCCAGGCCGTGCTGCCCGCCCTCGCCGCCCGGCGCGACCAGTGCGACGCCATGCTGTGCTGCATGTCCGCCGGCGAGGTCGTGAAGCTGACTCGGATGGGCAAGTTCGACATGGCGGGCGAGGCGAAAGGCCCGCTGGCGATGCTGAAGAAGCTGCGCGGCCGCAGCGGCGGCAACACCACGGCCGGCCAGGGCCAGATGAAGATGCTGCGCCAGTTGCCCAAGATCATGCGCTTCATCCCCGGCACGGCGCAGGACGTGCGCGCGTATTTCCTGGCGCTGCAGTACTGGCTCGCCGGGTCGGAGGAGAACCTGGGCAGCCTGGTGCGCCTGCTGGTCGACCGCTACGCCAGCGGCCCGCGGCTGGCGCTCGCCGGCACCGTGAAGGCCGCCGCCCCGGTCGTGTACCCCGATGTCGGGCTGTACCATCCCCGCGCGCCCGGCCGCATCGTCGAGCGCGTCGAGAAGCTGCCCCCCGGCGGCGGGGCCGGCACGGTCGGCGTGCTGCTGATGCGGTCGTACGTGCTGTCCGGCAACGCGGCGCACTACGACGGCGTCATCGCCGGGCTGGAGGCGAAGGGCCTGCGCGTCATCCCCGCCTTCGCCAGCGGCCTCGACCAGCGCCCGGCGGTCGAGCGCTACTTCGCCGGCGTCGACGCGGTGGTGTCGCTCACCGGCTTCTCGCTGGTCGGCGGCCCCGCCTACAACGACGCGCGGGCGGCCGAGGAAGTGCTGGCCGGGCTCGATGTCCCCTACATCACCGCGCACCCGCTCGAATTCCAGACGATGGAGCAGTGGACCGGCGACGCCCGCGGCCTGACGCCGGTCGAGGCGACCATGATGGTGGCGATCCCCGAACTGGACGGCGGCGTGTGGCCGATGACCTTCGGCGGGCGCTCCTCCGCCGTGCCCGGCGAGCGGCAGCGCGACATGGCGCCGCACGCGGAGCGGGTGGCGACCCTGGCCGACCGGGTGGCCAAGCTGGTGGCGCTGCGCCGGAGCGAGCTGGCGGAACGCCGGGTCGCGGTGGTGCTGTTCAACTTCCCGCCCAACGCCGGCACGACGGGCACGGCGGCCTACCTGTCGGTGTTCCAGTCGCTGCACCGGACCATGCTGGCGATGCAGGCGGCGGGCTACGCCATCGAGGTCCCCCCGACGCCCGACGCGCTGCGCGAGCGGGTGACGATGGGCAACAGCGCGCGGTTCGGCGCCAACGCCAACGTCGCAGCCCGCATCCCCGCCGACGACCACGTGCGGCGCGAGCGGCACCTGGCCGAGATCGAGCGCCAGTGGGGACCGTCGCCGGGCCGCCAGCAGAGCGACGGCAGCTCGATCTTCGTGCTGGGCGAGCGGTTCGGCAACCTGTTCGTCGGCATCCAGCCCGCCTTCGGCTACGAGGGCGACCCGATGCGGCTGCTGTTCGAGCACGGCTTCGCCCCGACCCACGCGTTCTCCGCGTTCTACCGCTGGCTGCGCGAGGATTTCGCCGCCCACGCGGTGCTGCATTTCGGCACCCACGGCGCGCTGGAATTCATGCCGGGGAAGCAGGCCGGCATGTCGGGCGCGTGCTGGCCCGACCGGCTGATCGGCGACCTGCCGAACTTCTATCTATACGCGTCCAACAACCCGTCGGAGGGCATGATCGCCAAGCGCCGGGCGGGTGCCGCGCTGATCAGCTATCTGACGCCGCCGGTCGCCCATGCCGGGCTGTACCGTGGGCTGCTGGACCTGAAGTCGTCGATGGACCGCTGGCGCACGCTGGAGCCGGATGCCGACCCCGCGCAGCGCGAGGGCTTGTCGACCCTGGTGCAAGCCCAAGCCGCCGCGGTCGACCTGGCGTCGGCCGAGCCTGCCTGGGCCAACCCGGCGGCCGAGATCGTCCGTATCGGCACGGAGCTGCTGGAACTGGAGTACACGCTGATCCCGCACGGGCTGCACGTGGTCGGCGAGCCGCCCGACACGGACCAGCGCGCCGAGATGCTGGATGCCGCCGGGGTCGTCGACCCGGTTGAGCGGACTCGGCTCGACCGGCTGCTCGGCGAGGACCACGAGATCCCCGGCATCCTGCACGCGCTGGACGGCGGCTACCTGCGCCCGGCGCCGGGCGGCGACCTGCTGCGCAACACCGACGTGCTGCCGACCGGGCGCAACCTGCACGGCTTCGACCCGTTCCGCCTGCCCAGCGCGTTCGCGGTGCAGGACGGCGCGCGCCAGGCCGAGCGGCTGCTCGCCCGCCACGCCGCCGAGGGCCACGCCGAGCCGGAGACGGTGGCGATGGTGCTGTGGGGCACCGACAACCTCAAGACCGAGGGCGGCCCGATCGCGCAGGCGCTGTGGCTGATGGGCGCCGAGCCGCGGCGGGACAGCTACGGCCGGCTCGCGGGCGCGCAATTGGTGCCGCTGGACCGGCTCGGCCGCCCGCGCGTGGACGTCGTGATCTCGTTGTCCGGCATCTTCCGCGACCTGCTGCCGCTGCAGACCCGGCTGCTCGCCGAGGCCGCCCTGCTCGCCGCGAGCGCCGACGAGCCGGCCGAGATGAACTTCGTCCGCAAGCACGCCCTGGCGTTCCAGGCGGAGCACGGCGGCAGCATCGAGCAGGCCGCCCTGCGCGTGTTCGGCAACGCCGACGGCGCGTACGGCGCCAACGTCAACAGCCTGGTCGGCGAGGGCGCCTGGAACGACGAGGACGAGCTGGCCGAGGCCTATGTCCGCCGCAAGGGCTTCGCCTACGGCGTGACCGGGCGGCCGGAGCGGCAGGACCGCGTGCTGGCGCAGGCGCTGGCGGGCGTGGACCTCACCTATCAGAACCTCGACTCCATTGAGGTCGGGGTAACGACCGTGGACCACTACTTCGACACCTTGGGCGGCATCAGCCGGGCGGTGCGCCGGGCGCGCGGCGGCACGGCGGCGGCGATCTACATCGGCGACCAGACCCGGGGCGACGGCGCCGTGCGTACCTTGTCGGAGCAGGTGACGCTCGAGACCCGCACCCGCGCGCTGAACCCGAAATGGTACGAGGCCCTGCTGAAGCACGGCTTCGAGGGCGTGCGCGAGATCGAGGCGCACGTGACCAACACGCTCGGCTGGTCGGCCACCACCGGCGAGGTCTCGCCCTGGGTGTACCAGAAGCTGGCCGAGACCTACGTGCTGGACGAGGAGATGCGCGAGCGCCTCGCCCGGTTGAACCCGACCGCCTCGGCCAAGATCGCCAACCGGCTGATCGAGGCGCACGAGCGCCGCTACTGGACGCCGGACCAGGACACCTTGGACGCCCTGCGCCACGCGGGGGAGGAGCTGGAGGACCGGCTCGAAGGCATTGGAATAGGAATGGCCGCATGAACGCCGCGACTCTGGTCCGCCGCAACCCGTCCCGGACCGATGGGGAGGGCAGCGTCCAGGTGAAGCTGGACGCCACCGTCAAGATCGGCACCGCCAAGGTGTTCGCCGTCTATGGCAAGGGCGGCATCGGCAAGAGCACCACGTCGTCCAACCTGTCGGTCGCGTTCTCCAAGCTCGGCAAGCGCGTGCTGCAGATCGGCTGCGACCCGAAGCACGACAGCACCTTCACGCTCACCAAGAAGCTGGTGCCGACCGTCATCGACATCCTCGAATCCGTGAACTTCCACGCCGAGGAGCTGCGGCCCGAGGACTTCGTGTACGAGGGCTACAATGGGGTGATGTGCGTCGAGGCGGGCGGCCCGCCGGCCGGCACCGGCTGCGGCGGCTACGTGGTCGGCCAGACGGTGAAGCTGCTGAAGGAGCACCACCTGCTGGAGGACACCGACGTGGTGGTGTTCGACGTGCTCGGCGATGTCGTGTGCGGCGGGTTCGCGGCGCCGTTGCAGCACGCCGACCGGGCGCTGATCGTCACCGCCAACGACTTCGACAGCATCTTCGCGATGAACCGCATCCTGGCCGCGATCCAGGCGAAGTCGCGCAACTACGACGTCCGGCTCGGCGGCGTCATCTGCAACCGCAGCGCCGGCACCGACCAGCTCGACCGGTTCAACGCCGCGACCGGGCTGGAGACGCTGGCGCACTTCCCCGACCTCGACGTCATCCGCCGCAGCCGGCTCAAGAAGTCGACCCTGTTCGAGATGGACAGCACGCCGGAGCTGGAGCGGGTGAAGTCCGAGTACATGAAGCTGGCTGCCACCCTGTGGGCCGGGACGGAGCCGCTGAACGGCACGCCGATGCGCGACCGCGACATCTTCGACCTGCTGGGGTTCGACTGATGGACGCGGCCTACCTCCAGCGCCGCGGCCAGATCGAGACCTACTTCGACCGCACCGCGGCCGAGGCTTGGCGCCGGCTGACGTCGGACGCCCCGGTCAGCGGCATCCGCGCCACCGTGCGGGCCGGACGCGACCGGATGCGCGCGCTGCTGCTGGGCTGGCTGCCGGCCGATTTGCACGGACGCCGGGTGCTGGACGCGGGCTGCGGCACGGGCGCGCTGGCGGTCGAGGCGGCGCGGCGCGGCGCCGAGGTGGTGGCGATCGACCTGTCGCCCAACCTGGTCGACGTGGCGCGCGAGCGGACCCCGGCCGACCTCGCCGGACGCATCGCGTTCTACGCCGGCGACATGCTGGACCCGGCGTTCGGGCGCTTCGACCACGTGGTCGCGATGGACTCGCTGATCCACTACCGCCTGCCGGACGCGCTGCGGGTGGTCGCCGGGCTGGCGGCGCGGGCCGACGGCTCGATCGTCTTCACCTTCGCTCCCAGCACGCCCGCCTTGGCCGCCATGCGCGCGGCGGGCCGGCTGTTCCCCCGCGGCGACCGCGCGCCCGCGATCGAGCCGGTGGGCGTCCGCAGCCTCGTCCGCAGCCTCGCCGCAGACCCGGCGCTCGCCGCCTGGCACGCCGCCCGCACCGAGCGGGTGGCGAGCGGGTTCTACACCTCCCAGGCGATGGAGCTGGTCGCGCGATGAGCCGCCTCAACGACCGCCTGTCCGCCAAATGGCGCGCGATCGGGCCGCGGTTCCTGCCGTTCGCCGACGCCGCCACGCCCGAGCTGCCGATGGGCCGGCTGCTGCGGCTGTCGCTGTTCCAGGTGACGGTCGGCATGTCGGCGGTGCTGCTGATCGGCACGCTGAACCGGGTGATGATCGTCGAATTGGCGGTGCCCGCCTGGCTGGTCGCGGTGATGGTCTCGCTGCCGCTGGTGTTCGCGCCGCTCCGCGCCCTGGTCGGCTTCCGGTCCGACACGCACCGCTCGGTGCTGGGCTGGCGGCGGGTGCCGTACCTGTGGATGGGCACCCTGGCGCAGTTCGGCGGCCTGGCGATCATGCCGTTCGCGCTGCTGATCCTGTCCGGCGACACCACCGGGCCGGTGTTCATCGGCAAGGCGGGCGCGGCCCTCGCGTTCCTGATGGTCGGGGCCGGGCTGCACACGACGCAGACGGTCGGGCTGGCGCTGGCGACCGACCTGGCGCCGACCGAGGCGCAGCCGCGCGTGGTGGCCTTGTTGTGCGTGATGCTGCTGGTCGGCATGGTCGGCAGCGCGGTCGCGTTCGGCCTGTTGCTGGCCCATTTCAGCGAAATCCGGCTGATCCAGGTGATCCAGGGCACCGCCGTCGCGACCATGGCGCTGAACGCCGTCGCGCTGTGGAAGCAGGAGCCGCGCGACCCGTCGCGCACCGCCGACGATCGGCCGCGCCCCAGCTTCGGCGACTCGTGGCGGGTGTTCAACGCCCAGCCGCAATCGACCCGGCGGCTGGTGGCGGTCGGGCTCGGCACCGTGGGGTTCAGCATGCAGGATATCCTGCTGGAACCCTATGGCGGCCAAATCCTGCACCTGCCGGTCGGCACGACCACGGCGCTGACGGCGCTGCTGGCGGTGGGCGGGCTGGTCGGGTTGGGCTGCGCGGCGCGGCTGCTGGAGCGGGGGCTGGACCCGTACCGGGTCGCCGCGGTCGGCGCGCTGGCCGGGTTGGGCGCGTTCGCCGCCGTGGTGTTCGCAGCCCCTTTGCAGTCGGCCATCCTGTTCGGGGTGGGCACCAGCCTGATCGGCCTCGGCGGCGGGTTCTTTGCCCACGGCACCCTTACGGCCGCGATGCGGCTGGCGCAGGCGGGCCAGACCGGGCTCGCGATCGGCGCTTGGGGCGCGGTCCAGGCGTCGGCGGCCGGCGCGGCCATCGCGCTCGGCGGCCTGCTGCGGGACGGCGTCGCGGCGCTCGCCACCGAGGGCGTGTTCGGCACGACCCTGGATGGCCCGGCGACCGGCTACGCCACCGTGTACACCGTCGAGATCGTGCTGCTGTTCGCGACCTTGATCGCCATCGGGCCGCTGGCGCGCTCCGCCATGCCCCGCTTCGCCGGATTCTACCCCGCCCTTCTCCAGAGGTGATCGATATGCAAGCCGGTTACATCACAGGCTACTTCGACGTCGCGCAGATCGCGCTGTACGCGTTCTGGCTGTTCTTCGCCGGGCTGGTCATCTGGATTCGCCGGGAGGACAAGCGCGAGGGCTACCCGCTGATCTCCGACCGCCCCCACGACCGCACCCGCGCGGAGGGCTTCCCGTCCCCGCCGCCGCCCAAAAAGTTCCTGCTCGAACGGGAAGGCGCGCACGAGACCCGCGAACAGGAGCGCCCGATCGCCGCCGTTCCCACCGGGCCGTGGCCCGGCGCGCCGCTGGAGCCGACCGGCAACCCGATGATCGACGGCGTCGGCCCGGCGTCCTGGGCGATGCGCACGGACGAGCCCGATGTCGGGTTCGACGACCGCAAGCCCAAGATCGTCCCCTTGCGCGTGGCCACCGATTTCTGGGTCGCGACCGAGGACCCCAACCCGGTCGGAATGGCCGTGGTGGGCGCCGACGGCCTGCTCGCCGGCACTTGCACCGAGGTTTGGGTGGACCGGTCCGAAACCATCATCCGCTACCTGGAAGTGGAAGTGCCGAGCAATGCGGGCCCTAAGCACGTGTTGCTGCCGATGGGCTTGGCCCGGGTCGTGACCGGGATACGCTCGTCGGTCCGCGTCGCGTCGATCCTGGCCAGCCAGTTCGCCGACGCGCCCACCCTGCGCAACCCCGACCAGGTGACCCTGCGGGAGGAGGACATGATCATGGCCTATTTCGGCAGCGGCCACCTGTACGCCAAGCCGTCGCGCCTGGGGCCGGTACTATGAGGGAGCACGACGCCGAGCCGGTCTGGGGCCTGCCGGAGCGGCCACCCGCCGGCGAGCAGGTGCTGTGGCAGGGCGCGCCGGACTGGCGCAGCCTCGCCCGGCGCGCGTTCCACCTGCGCAAGATGGCGCTGTATTTCGCCGCGCTGTGGACCTGGTCGGTGCTGGCCAGCTTGCCGGTCAGCGGCGAGTCGGCGCTGGCGGCCGGGCGCAACCTGGGGCTGGCGCTGGTGGCGCTCGGGCTGGTCGCGCTGTTCGCGTGGCTGACGGCGCGCACGACGGCCTACACGCTGACGGACCAGCGATTGGTGATCCGGTTCGGCATCGCGCTGCCGGTCACGATCAACCTGCCGTTCCGCCTGGTGGACGGCGCGGCGGTGCGGACCAGCGCCGACGGCACCGGCGACCTCACGCTCACCCTGCGGCCGACCCAGAAGATCGCGTACCTGCTGCTGTGGCCCCATGCGCGGCCGTGGCGCGTGGCCCGGTCCGAGCCGAGCCTGCGCGCCATTCCCGACGCCGCGCGCGTGGCCCAGTTGCTGTCCCGGGCGCTGGCGGCCTCGGCGGCCCAGGCGGCCGTGCCGATCGTAGCCGCCGCCACTCCTGCGGCAGCTGGCAGCCACGCCGCGGCGGCTGCGTGAGCGGCCACGTGGCGGACCCGACGCTTCCGCGGGGCGTGCTGCTCGGCGTGGCGGGGCTGCTGACGGCGCTCGTGATCGGCGCCGGGGTGGCGCGCTACACCGGAACGACGACCGACATCCCAGTCTCGACGCCGGTGGCCGAGCGCGACCTGCGGTTCGAGGACCAGCTGGATGGCGGGATCGCGGTGGTCGACGCGCGCAACGAGCGGCTGGTCGCCACGCTCACCGGCCAGAACGGCTTCCTGCGGGCGACGCTGCGCGGCCTTGCCCAGCAGCGCAAGCGGGTGGACACTGACGAGAGGACGCCGTTCCGCCTGACCGCCTGGGCCGATGGCCGCCTGACGCTGGATGACCCGGTGACTGGCCGCCACCTTGAGCTCGAAGCGTTCGGGTCGGACAACGCGGTCGTCTTCGCGCAATTTCTGCCGGGAAAGGGGCCGGAGAGATGATGGAGGGATGGATGCCGGGCCGCCGCACCGTGAACGTGGCGTGCGCCGTGGATATCGAGCAGACCCACGACAGTTTCCACGCCCACGCGGTGCCCGATGGCATCGACATCCGTCCCGGCGACGTGGTGCTCGTGCACGGCGTCCCTGTCGACATCGGCTTCGGCGACCACATCACCTGCGAGTGCCGCGCCACCGTCGCCCGCGCCGGCTGGCTGGCGCGGGCCTGGACCCAGATGTCCGGGATGTTCGAGTTGACCGAGCTGTACGAAGTGGGCTTCGAGCCGAGGAAATTGCCATGAGCGCCACCACCGCGCCGAACCAGTCCACCCAGTTGGCGCAGGAGGACACCGTCCTCAGCCCGCGCTTCTACACCACCAACTTCGCCGAGATGGAACGGCTGGACGTGACGCCGGTGCGCGCCGAGTGGGACGCGCTGATAAAGGAATTGCGCGACGACCCGAACCGCGGCCACTTCGTCCGCACCAAGGAGTTCGAGGTCACGCTCGACCACATGTCGCCCGAGCTGCGGCGCGAGTTCCTGGAGTTCCTGGTCAGCTCCGTCACCGCCGAGTTCTCCGGCTGCGTGCTGTACGCCGAGATCAAGAAGCGTATCAGCAACCCGGACATCCACGAGCTGTTCGCCTTCATGAGCCGCGACGAGGCGCGGCACGCCGGGTTCATCAACGAGGCGCTGAAGGATCTCGGCGTCGGCGTGGACCTCGGCTTCCTGACCAAGGCCAAGAAGTACACGTACTTCCAGCCCAAGTTCATCTTCTACGCGACCTACCTGTCGGAGAAGATCGGCTACGCCCGCTACATCACCATCTTCCGGCAGCTGGAGCGCCACCCGGACCGGCTGATCCACCCGATCTTCAAGTGGTTCGAGAACTGGTGCAACGACGAGTTCCGCCACGGCGAGGCGTTCGCGCTGCTAATGCGGGCCAACCCGAAGGTGCTCGGCGGCGTCAACAAGCTGTGGATTCGCTTCTTCCTGCTCGCGGTGTTCGCCACGATGTACGTGCGCGACCACGCTCGTCCGGCGTTCCACGAAGCGCTCGGGCTCGATCCGACCGACTACGACTTCCAGGTGTTCCGCATCACCACCGAAATCTGCCGGCAGGTGTTCCCGGTGACGCTCGACCTCGACCACCCCGCGCTGCACGCCGGGTTCGAGCGGCTGTTCCGCATCACCCAGGGCCAGGCTAGGGCGCGGGCGCAGGGCGGCGCGGTCGGCTGGGTGAAGCGCATGGGGCTGACGGCGGCGGCCGGGGCGGTGTTCCTGCGGCTGTTCGCGCTGCCGGCGAAGGGCCACGCGCTGCCCGGCAACGTCCGCCTCTCGCCCGCCTGGTAAGCCCATGCTGTTCCACGGCCAAGCTGTCCTGTTCGCGCTGTTCGTTTGGTATTTCAGCACGGGCGTGATCCTGTACCTCGACGGCTTGCCGGCCCGGACGTTCCGCTGGAGCATGACGGGCGTCACCGTCGCCGCCGCAGCCTCGATATACGGCCTGTCCGCCGTGCGCGACGACGCCAGCGTGGCCGGCGCGTATGTCGGGTTCGCCTGCGGCGTGCTCGCCTGGGCGTGGCAGGAGATGGCGTTCCTGATGGGCTTCCTGACCGGCCCACGCCGGCAGGCCTGCGCGCACGGCTGCGGCGGCTGGCGGCATTTCGGCCATGGCGTGCAGGCGGTGCTGTACCACGAGTTGGCGATCATCGCCGGGGCGGCCGTGGTGGCGGCGGCCTCGTGGGGCGGGGTGAACCAGGTGGGCCTGTGGACCTTCATGATCCTGTGGGGGATGCGGCAGAGCGCGAAGCTGAACGTGTTCCTGGGCGTGCGGAACCTGAATGAGGAGTTCCTGCCGCCGCATCTGGCATTCCTGAAAAGTTTCCTGACCTGCAAGCCGATGAACCTGCTGTTCCCCGTCTCCGTCACCGGCGCCACGGTGCTTGCGGTCGTGCTGGTGCAGCGGGCGGCGACGCCGGGCATCGGGGCATTTTCGGCGGTGGGCCTGACGTTCCTCGCGACCATGACCATCTTGGCGCTGCTGGAGCACTGGTTCCTCGTCCTGCCCGTGCCGTTCGCGCGGCTGTGGGATTGGGGCCTCGGCTCCCGCCGTTCCCGCGCAGACGTGCCCACCCCGCGTTCCTGGCCGCGCCGCGCGGCCATCCTTCCTTGACCGACCGGAGGCGACCCATGGACTACGAGACCTTCTTTACCCGGCAGATCGACGGTCTCCGCCGCGAGGGACGCTACCGGGTGTTCGCCGACCTCGAACGCCGGGTCGGCGCGTTCCCGCGCGCCACCCACTACCGGGAGCGCGGCCAGGCGGAGGTGACGGTCTGGTGCTCCAACGACTACCTCGGCATGGGGCAGCACCCGGACGTGATCGCCGCGATGCACGAGGCGCTGGACCGCTGCGGCGCCGGCGCCGGCGGCACGCGCAACATCTCCGGCACCAACCGCTACCATGTGCTGCTGGAGCGCGAGTTGGCCGACCTGCACGGCAAGGAGGCCGCGCTGCTGTTCACCTCCGGCTACGTGTCCAACTGGGCGACCTTGTCCGTGCTCGCCAACAAGCTGCCCGGCTGCGTGGTGTTCTCCGACGCGAGCAACCACGCGTCCATGATCGAGGGCATCCGCCACAGCCGCGCCGAGTGCCGCATCTTCGCCCATAACGACCCGGCCGACCTCGACCGGCAACTGTCGATGGTGGGCCGCGACGTGCCGAAGCTGGTGGCGTTCGAGTCGGTGTACTCGATGGATGGCGACATCGCGCCGATCGCCGCCCTGTGCGACGTGGCCGACAAGCACGGCGCGATGACCTACCTCGACGAGGTCCACGCGGTCGGGCTGTACGGCCCCCACGGTGGCGGCATCGCCGAGCGTGAGGGGTTGAGCCACCGGCTGACGGTGATCGAGGGCACCTTGGCGAAGGCGTTCGGCGTCGTCGGCGGCTACATCGCGGCGTCGTCGGCGCTATGCGACTTCGTGCGCAGCTTCGCCTCCGGGTTCATCTTCACCAGCGCCCTGCCCCCGGCGGTCGCCGCCGGGGCCATGGCCAGCATCCGCCACCTGAAGCGCAGCCAGGCCGAGCGCGACCAGCAGCGCGCCCGGGTCGCCACGGTGCGAAGCGGGCTGGACGCGGCCGGCATCCCGCACCTGCAGAACGACAGCCACATCGTCCCTGTGATGGTCGGCGACCCCGTGTTGTGCAAGCACATCACCGACCTGCTACTGGAGCACTACGGAATCTACGTCCAGCCGATCAACTATCCCACCGTCGCGCGCGGCACCGAGCGCCTGCGGATCACGCCGTCGCCGCTGCATACGGACGCCGATGTCGCGCATCTGCTCTCCGCATTGTCAGCGATTTGGTCGGAACTAAGTCTGCAACGGGCAGCTTGAGTCCGATCTTGGCCGCATGCTGCAGCTACGTACAAGCAAGAAGGAGGCAACGAACATGAGCATCGACCTGAACCGGACCTCGCGGCGCGCCGCCCTCAGGGCCGGGCTGGCGGCGGTGGCGACCGGGCTCGTCGCGGGGGTGGCCCTGCGGACCGCCGCGGCGCAGGAGAAGCTGGCGCAGAACCTAGTACAGTACCAGGCAACGCCGAAGGACGGCGCCAAGTGCAGCGGCTGCGTGAACTTCGCCGCCCCGAACGCCTGCACGATCGTATCCGGCGAGATTTCCCCCGAGGGCTGGTGCGTCGCCTACGCCCCGAAAGAGGGTTGATCGCCGACGGCTGACCCATGCGCCGGCAATTCCCGTTCTCTGCCATCGTCGGGCAGGAGGAGATGAAGCTCGCGCTGCTGATCGGCGCTGTCGATCCCAGCATCGGCGGCGTGCTGGTATTCGGCGACCGCGGTACCGGCAAGTCGACCGCGATCCGCGCGCTCGCCGCCCTGCTGCCGCCGATGCCGGTCGTGCCGGGGTGCCGCTACAACTGCGATCCCTCGGCCGACCGCTCGCAGTGCGCGCCCGATTGCACGGCGCGTGACGCCAGGGCCGACCCGGCGTGGCTGCCCGTTCCCGTCGTCGACATGCCGCTCGGCGCCACCGAGGACCGCGTGGTCGGGGCCTTGGACCTGGAGCGCGCGCTGACGCAGGGCGTGAAGGCGTTCGAACCTGGGCTGCTCGCGCGGGCGCACCGCGGCTTCCTGTATATCGACGAGGTGAACCTGCTGGAGGACCACCTGGTCGACCTCCTGCTCGACGTGGCCGCCTCCGGCGAGAACGTCGTCGAGCGCGAGGGCATCAGCGTGCGGCACCCGGCGCGTTTCGTCCTGATCGGCAGCGGCAACCCCGAGGAAGGCGAGCTGCGGCCGCAACTGCTGGACCGGTTCGGCTTGTCGGTCGAGGTCCGCACGCCCGGCGATCTGCCGACCCGCATCGAGGTGGTCCGCCGCCGCGACGCCTTCGACCGGGACGCCGCCGCGTTCTGCGCGCGGTGGGACGACGCGGACGCCGCCGTGCGCGCCCAGATCGATCGGGCGCGGCGCAGGTTGCCGGAGTTGGCGACGCCCGACGCGACGCTGGAACAAGCGGCGCGGCTGTGCATGGCGCTCGGCACGGACGGGTTGCGCGGCGAGCTCACGCTGATCCGGGCCGCGCGGGCGCTGGCCAGCCTCGAGGGCGACGCGGTGGTCGCGGATGAGCACCTGCGTCGGGTCGCGCCATCGGCGTTGCGGCACCGGCTGCGGCGCAATCCGCTGGATGAGGCGGTCGCGACGACCCGGGTGGAACGCGCGGTGGACGAACTGTTCGCCGCGTGATGGAGACGCCGTGGGACGATGCCTGCCTGGCCGCCCTGCTGTTCGCCGTCGACCCGGCCGCCCTCGGGGGCATCTGCCTCCACGCCCGCGCCGGCCCGGTCCGCGAGGCCTGGCTGACCCGGTTGCGCGCCGCACTTCCCGCCACAGCGCCGGTCCGCCGGGTGCCGCTGCACATCGCCGACGAACGCCTGCTCGGCGGGCTCGACCTCGCCGCGACCCTGCGTGCCGGACGCCCGATCGCCGAACGCGGCCTGCTGGCGGAAACCGATGGCGGCGTGCTGCTGCTGGCGATGGGCGAGCGCCTGGCCCCTGCCACCGCGGCCCGGTTGACGGCGGCGCTCGACGCCGGCGAGGTGCTCCTGGAACGCGACGGGCTCACCCGCCGCCACCCTTGCCGCGCCGGCTTCGTCATCCTGGACGAGGGAGAGGGCCTAGGTGAGGACGGCCCTCCCGCCGCGTTGCTGGATCGATGCGGGTTCCTGGTCGATCTCGACTCCGTTTCGCACCGGGATACCGATGTCGCTGCCGTGACAGGAGAAAGCGCCCGGGCACGGTTTGCCGAGGTCGAGGCAGGCGACGACGCGCTCGAAGCCTTGGCCGCCACGGCAGCCGCCTTGGGTATCGGCTCCATCCGCACGGTCCTGCTGTCGCTGCGGGCGGCCCGGGCGGCCGCGGCACTCGACGGCCGGCTTACGGTGTTGGACGCGGATATCGTCAGCGCCGCACGCCTCGTCCTGGCGCCCCGCGCGACGACGATGCCCACCGAGGCACCGGAGGCGCCCACGCCCGAGTCCGCGGAGCCGAGCGCTCCGGCCGACGGCGCCGACGACGACGCCCCGGCCAACGATGCGTCGTTGGGCGAGATCGTGCTGGACGCCGCCAAGGCCGCCATCCCCGCCGGGCTGCTGGCGTCGCTCCAATCCGCGGTCAAACCGTCCAGCCGCGCCGCGCCGGGTCGCGCCGGGGCGGCGAAGCAGGCGCAACGCCGTGGCCGGCCGATCGGGACCCGGCGCGGCGAGCTGTCTGCCGGGGCGCGGCTGAACGTGGTCGAGACGCTCCGGGCCGCGGCGCCATGGCAGAAGCTTCGCCGCCAGGAAGCGCCCGGCGCCGCCGCCCGCGTCCTGGTCCGGTCCAGCGACTTTCGGGTCACCCGGTTCCAGCAACGGACCGAGAGCACCGCCATCTTCGTCGTGGACGCATCGGGATCGGCCGCCCTGAACCGGCTCGCCGAGGCGAAAGGCGCCGTGGAACTGCTGCTGGCCGACTGCTACGTACGCCGCGACCAGGTGGCGCTGCTGGCGTTCCGGGGTGTCACGGCGACCGTGCTGCTGCCCCCCACCGGCTCGCTCGTGCGCGCCAAGCGCGGGCTGGCCGGGCTTGCGGGCGGTGGCGGGACCCCGCTCGCCTCCGGCCTCGACCAGGCGGCCTCGCTCGCCGACCAGGTGCGCCGGCGAGGTCAGACCCCGTTCATCATCGTGCTGACCGATGGCCGGGCCAACATCGCGCGGGACGGCACGCCGGGCCGGGCGCGGGCCGCCGAGGATGCGAAATCGGCCGCCCGCAACGTGCGGGCGGCCGGGTTCGCGACGCTGCTGATCGACACTTCGCCCCAGCCGCAGCCGCACGGGCGCGAGTTGGCCGCGGAAATGGGAGCGGCCTACCTGCCGCTCCCCTACGCGGATGCATCCGCCCTGTCGCAGGCGGTGCGCGGCGCCTATTTCGGCGGCGGCGGCTGACCTCCTAGTTCCGGGAAGCTTTGCGCCATGCTCACCCCCAGCAGCGGCTTGTAGGCGCCCTGGTGGCAGGTGGTGCAGTTCGTCTTGGCGACATCGCCGCTCGGGCCGAGCCGATGCGCGGGGAACACGCCGGTGAGCGGGTCCATGTAGTTGTTGTTGAGGTCGCGCACCATGCGGATGCCGTACCAGGCGACCGCCCGCTGCGGCGTGCTCTGGCTCCAGTCGGAGAACGCCCGGCTGTTGTGGCAGTAGGTGCAGTTGACCCCGAGCGATTGCGAGAAGTGCATCATCAGCCCGTACGTCCACTCGGCCTGCTTGATCGATTGGCGGTCGCCGCTGGGCAGCGCCTCATTCGAGGCGACGCGGATGTTGTAATCCTGCTCCAGGAACGGCGTGAACGGGTTGTTCGGCAGCGAGGCGAGGCCGACCGGCGAGCCCGGCATGTTCTTGCCCATGTTGGTCTCGGCCAGGCCCTGCGGCTTGGCGGGCGGGTCGTTGAACCACACGTTCGCCGGGATGTTGTTGCCGCGGTGGCAGGTGTAGCAGACCACGCCGGTGGCGGCGACGTGGCTGGTCCAGTCGGTGTTGATCCGCTGCGTCATCTGGATCATGCGGCGGGCGACGACCTTGGTGTACTTCTCGTCGGACGCCATGTTGGCCAGGTTGTGGCAGTAGCCGCAGCCCTGCTGCGGCGACACCCAGGTGGTGATGGACGCCATCACCCGGGTGAACTGGCCCACGCTGATGTCGCCCAGCACCTGCACATTCTTGTAGGCGACCCCGGCCTTCGGTCCGACCGCGGGCAGTTGCGGCAGGGAGGCCGGGATGACGTTCTCCGACACCTTCTCGGCAAGCAGCGACGGCTCGTAGATTTGGCCCATCGCGACGCCGCGGTAGCCGCGCTGGACCGTCACGGCGCCGGGCCGCTCGAAGGTGAACAGCAGGCCGACCGCCGCGAGGACGGCAATGCCCGCGGTGATGCGAAGGCCGATCATCGCGGGGCTCCGGGCAGCAGGGCCGGGTCAGGCACGTTCGGGAACATCGCCGGGTAGGACGGTGCGATGCCGTGCTTGACGCCCCACAAATACCAGTTGTCCACGACGGTTCCTGTCAACAGAATGCCGATACCGCCACAAAGTGGGCACAACACCGCGAACCACCAGGCCCAGCGATGAAACGATTCGAAACTTGCGTTGAAGCCCATGGTCCAGCGCCAGAAGATGCCGGCCCGTTCGGCGGCCGTGCCCCGATCCACGATCTGCTCTACTTCCCGCTCGCCGCCGAAGCGGCTGACGGACAGGATGGTGGCGCCGTGCATCGCGAACAGCAGGGCAGACCCGTACAGGAACACGATCGAGAGCATGTGGAACGGGTTGTAGAACAGGTTGCCGTAGCGGAGCGAGAACGCGGCCGTCCAATCCAGGTGCGGGAAGATGCCGAACGGCACCGCCTCGCCCCAGCTGCCCATCAGGATCGGGCGGATGAACCCGAGCACGAGGTATAGCCAGATCGCCGCCGCGAACGCCCACGCCGTGTGGGTGCCGAGGCCCAGCGCCCGCGCCCGGCGGTAGACCTTGGTCCACCACAGGAAGATCGACGTCGTCAGGAAGAAGCCGGCCATCAGCCACCAGCCGCCCTGGTTCAGCGGCGGGAAGTGCAGCCCGTAGCCCGGCGGCGGCGGCTCCAGCGCCAGCCACGGCAGTTGCCGGACGAACTGCACCGGGTCCCAGCCGACCGACGCCCACATGTTCAACCCGATGATCTCGAACGCGATGAACCCGCAGGCCAGCGCCAACGTCCCGGTGACGCCCAGGTGGATCGGGCCAACCTGCGCGTTGCCGAAAATGCCAAACAGATGCAGGTAGCGCGGCCTCCCCGACCGGCTCCAGCCCGGGCTTAGGGAGGGAACGCCGGCATAGACGGGACCGCGGACCTGCACGCGGGTGAAGATGTTTTGATACTCAGGCATGTTCGCGCTCCCCTTAGTGCCAGATCGGCAGGTTCAGCCACCAGCCCCACCACTCGGGCCAGCCGCGGGTCCAGAACGGCCCGCTGATGAGGATGCACACCGCGCTCCAGAACCCGGCGGACAGTGCCAGGAACAGCCCCAGCCGATGGATGCCGAGCGTGCCGATCGACCAGCCGATGGTGTCGCGGAAGAACGTGTCCTCGTGCTCGGAAGTCTTGACCACCTGGCCTTTGGGCGGGTTGACCGCCGACAGCACCAACGAGGCGTGCAGCGAGAGCGCGAAGGTGGTGGTGAAGAAGAACGACACCGCCAGCATGTGCGCCGGGTTGTAGTGGAAGTGCAGGTACTGGTAGCCGGTGTTGGACACCCAATCGAGGTGACTGAGGATGCCGTAGGGAAAGCCGTAGCCCCACGCGCCCATCAGCACCGGCCGGATGACCACCAGCGACACGTAGGCGAAGATGGCGACGCTGAAGGCGAACGGGATGTGCAGCCCCATGCCCAGCTTGCGCGCGATCTCGACCTGGCGCAGCGCCCATGAGACGAACGCGCCGACCGCGCACAGGGTGATGATCTGCCACAGCCCGCCATCCCGCAGCGGCGCCAACGCAAGGCCGTAGCTGATGTCGGGCGGCGGGATGTTGATGCGCCAGACGTTCCAGGTGCCGCCGAGCGCGGCGCCCCATAGGATCAGCGCGGTGCCGAGGAGGGAGAAGAACGCCGCGGTGACGCCGAAGAAGCCGACGAAGAACGGGCCGACCCAGAAGTCGAACAGGTCGCCCCCGAGCAGCGTCCCGCCGCGGACTCGGTACTTCTTCTCGTAGGTCATCACCGCCATGTGCCGTCCCTCTCCCTCTCGACATTGATCCCGGCTGGGCAAAGGGCGGCGGGTGCCGCCCCTTGCACGGCCTTGGCAGGCACGGCTACTTGGCGGGCGCCGCGGGCACCGACGGCGGCATCGCCGACATCTGCGAGGCGGCGTTGGCGCCTGGGCGCGGGCCCTCCAGCCAGTTGAACCGGTCGGTGCTGAGCAGGATGAAGTGGATCAGCAGCGCCAGCGTGAACAGGAAAATCGAGAGTGCGACGAGCACCCTGCGCGGATCGAACAGCAGCCAGATGCGGAACATCTCAGGCCCCCCTTACGTCAGCAGCGTCGTGATGTGGTGGAAGGCCATCCCGGCGCCGTCCAGCATCGATTGGGTGTTGTAGCCGCGCGGGCCGGGCAGCCACGGGCGCCACTGCCACACCAGGAAGTGCGCGACCACCGCGACGACGGTGAACGCGATGAAGCTGGCCATGAAGATCTTGTGGAACTCCTTCGCTTCCGGCTCCGAGAGCCCGGACATCGAAACCGTTTTGTCTTCCGTCATAGCCATGCGGCTATCCTCCTGGTTGTGGCTTGCTGGCCGGCTGCCGCGCTGGTCCCGCGCGGCGGGGATCGCCGGGGCGAGGACCGCCGCGGCAAGGGGTTCGGCGCGGTCAAGCGGTCACCCGCGCCCGCGCCAAGGATTGCGCCACGCGCTCGGCCGTGACCCGGCCCTCGCGCGCCGACCGTGCGTCCTGCTCGACCCGGTCGCGCAGGCGCTTGGCGGCGGAGATGCGCACCAGGAACGGCTCCGTTTCGACGTAGGCGTCCAGCTCGGCGAGCGCGTCGTCGTCCCAGGCGGTGCTTTCCCACGCCTTCGTCGGAGTCGGGTCGACCCGGTCCATCTCGGTGCCGAGCGGCAGGATGTGGAACAGCGCGTCGAACAGGGCGTTGCAGAATTCCTGCACCAGGTAGATCGCGCCGGCGTAGCCCATGAACGGCGTGCCGGTATGGCGGCGGATGATCGCGCCGGGGAACGATGCCGGGATGAACATCGCCCGCGTGCCGAGTTCGGCCGCGTACATTCGCTCGTTGAACGAGCCGTACAGCACCAGCGGCGGCTTGGTCCGCAGCGCCTCGCGCACCGCCTGGTTGTCGGGTTTCACGCCGGGTTGCCGGCCGAACGAGAAGGTGCAGGGGATGCCCATCTCGTCCTCCAGGAATTGCCGGACGCCGCGCGCGTAGGTGTCGGTGGCGACGATGGCGAACGAAGCCGTCGCGAAGAAATCCTGCGTCACGCTGCGCCACAAATCCCACACCGGCTTGATGGTGCTGTGCTTCTCGGCGGCGATGAACGGCTCGGGGTCGAGCCCCGTCAGCTCGCCGAGCGCGCGCAGGAAGTTGGTGGTGGCGAACAGCCCGATCGGCGCCTGCAGGTACGGGCGGTCCAGCTCCTCGCACAGCTGGCGGCCGAACTCGCGGTACATGCAGATATTCACGTCCGCGTCCGGCAAGCGCGGCACGTCCGCGAGGTGCGCGCCGAGCGGGAACACCAGGTTGATCTCGCAGCCGATGCCCTCGACCAGCCGGCGGATTTCGGCGACGTCGGACGGCATGTTGAACGTGCCGTAGATCGGCCCGATGATGTTGACCCGCGGGGCCACGCCCTCAGCCCGTGGCTTGCGCGGCTTCGGCTTGGACTTCTTGGCGCCGAACTCCGTCCATAGCCAGAAAATCGCCCGGTCGGCGCACTGCCACTGGTCCTCGTCGATGGTGCGCGGGATGAAGCGCAGCAACCCCGACCCTTCCGGCGTGACGCCGCCGCCGATCATCTCGGCGATGCTGCCGGTGACGACCACGGCCGGCACGTCGGGGTCCTGGGTGCCGTTGGCGCGGCGCATCGACCCCTCGGTCCCCGTGCTGGACAGCTCCTCCTCCGACAGCCCGGTGACGACGATGGGCAGTTCGTGCGGGGGCAGCGCGTCGGTGTAGTGCAGCACGGACGTGACCGGCAGGTTCTCGCAGCCGACCGGGCCGTCGATCACCACCCGCAGGCCGCGGAGGGCGGTGAAGGCGTACACGGCGCCCCAGTAGCCGCCGGCCCGGTCGTGGTCCTGCACCAGCATCGGGTCAGCTCCCCATCGCGGAGGTGGCGGCTTCGCGGGCGGCGCGGGCGCGGCGGGCCTGCTCCTTGGCGCCGGGGTGCAGCTTGGGCATGCCCTTCCAGCCGTAGCCGGTCACGTCGCCGGTCCCTACGCCCTCGAAGAACGACACCATGCGGCCGAACCGCGCGGCGCCCCGAGTCTGCGCCGCCACGATCCCCGCCAGAGACCCGGCGCCCGCCGCGCCGAACAGCGGCCGCGCCGACACCATGTTGGTGAAGTATAGCGCCGGGATGCCCAGCTCCTTGGCCTTCTGCACCAGCGGCGTGGTGCCGACCGCGAGATCCGGCCGCACGTCCAGCATCGCCGCGACGTCCTGCTCCAGCGAGGCGCGGTACTGCACGTGCGCGCCGCGCGCCTCAAGCCAGTCGCGGTCGGCGTCGCTCCACTCGGTCCGCGGGCAGGCGGTGCCGACGTACGGCACCTCGGCGCCCGCCTCCATCAGCAGCCGCGCGACCAGCAGTTCGGAGCCCTCGTAGCCCGAAACGGTCACGCGCGCCTTGATCGGGTTGGCGTCCAGCGCCGCCCGGATGGCGGTGACGGCGCGCGCCTTGGCGGCATCGACCATGGCCGCCGAGACGTTCGCCGCCGCCCCGATCGCGTCCAGCCACGCCGACGTGCCCTCGACGCCGACCGGGCCAGAACCGACCACCGGGCGTCCGGCGGCACGGAATTCGCGCACGGTCGCGGCATAGAACGGATGGATCGCGCCCACGACGGCGCAGTCGAGTGCCGCGTACAGGTCCCGCCACTCGCGCGACGGCACCTGCGGCGCGACGGCCAGGCCCATCGGCGCCAGCAACGCGCCGATGCCGGGCGGGTCGGCCGGGAACAGCTCGCCGATTAGGCTGACGGTCGGCATGGTTTGCGGCGTGTGGCGGGGGCGCTGCACCGGGCCCTGCTCGGCTTCGAGGCGGGCGTATTTCAGCATCGCGCCGGACAGCACGTCCTTGGCTTCGGCGTGGGTGGGCACGCCGAAGCCGGGCACGTCGATGCCGATGATGCGCACGCCGTCGATCTCACGCGGGAGCAGGTCGAGCGGCACGCCGGACGCGGTTGGCACGCACAGGTTGATGACGACCACGGCGTCGTACAGCTCGGGCTTGGCGGTTTCGAACACGGCGTTGCGGATGTCCTCGAACAGCTGGCCGCGCACGAGGGACTCGGAGTTGAACGGCACGTAGCCGACCGTCCGCCGCGCGCCGTAGAAGTGCGAGGTGAAGGTCAGCCCGTACACGCAGCACGCCGAGCCGGACAGGATGGTCGCCGTGCGCCGCATCCGCAGCCCGACCCGCAGCGCGCCGAACGCCGGGCACATGGATTGCGGCTGGTCGTGCGGCCCTTTCGGGTAGTCGGCCGCCAGCCGGTCGAGCGACGCGCTCTTGCCAGCGGCGCGGGCGGCCTCCTGCAGGGTGGACTGGCCGCCGTGGCAGCCGGCGTCGGGGATGATGCTGCCATCCATATTACGCGCCCTCGTAGATCACTTCGAGCGACGGCTTGTTCAGCACCGTCGCGGCGCACATGTCCGCCATCGTCGCCGGTTCCAGCACCACGTCGCGGCCGACCGCGTCGCCCTTGAACAGGCCGAGCAGGTCGTCGTGGCTGAGCGGGGTTGGGCGCACCGGCGGGGCGGAGGCGACCTGGGCCGCGAGCTGCTCGAAGATCGATGCCCACTGCCCGCCGGGCCGGCCGATGATCTCGTAGTTGGCGCTCTTGCGGCGGATGTCCTCGTCGGCGGGGATGGCCGCGAGCACCGGGATACCGGCCGCGGCGGCGAAGGCGTGCGCCTCGCCGGTGCCGTCGTCCTTGTTGATGACCATGCCGGCCACACCGACGTTGCCGCCCAGCTTGCGGAAATAGTCGACCGCCGAGCACACGTTGTTGGCCACGTACAGCGACTGCAGGTCGTTGGAGCCGACGACGATCACCTTCTGGCACATGTCGCGGGCGATCGGCAGGCCGAAGCCGCCGCACACCACGTCGCCCAGGAAGTCCAGCAGCACGTAGTCGAAGCCCCACTCGTGGAAGCCCAGCTTCTCCAGCAGCTCGAAGCCGTGGATGATGCCGCGCCCGCCGCAGCCGCGGCCGACCTCGGGTCCGCCCAGCTCCATCGCGAACACCCCGTCGCGCTTGAAGCAGACGTCCCCGATCGCGACCTTCTCGCCCGCGAGCTTCTTCTTGGAGGAGGTCTCGATGATGGTGGGGCAGCTGCGTCCGCCGAACAGCAGCGAGGTGGTGTCGCTTTTCGGGTCGCAGCCGATCAGCAGCACCTTCTTGCCCTGCTGCGCCATCATGTAGGACAGGTTGGCCAGCGCGAAGCTCTTGCCGCTGCCGCCCTTGCCGTAGATCGCGATGATCTGCGTCTCCTTGGTGACGGGGGCGGTGGAGGGCGCGTCCGGCTCGATTGCCGCCTCGTCGCGCAGGTGGTCCTGCGGGCCTTTCACCGGGACGCCGACGATCGCGTTCATGCGCAGTTCCTCCAATCCAGGACCATTTTGAGGCACGCCGGGTCGTTGAACGCCGTGCGGTAGGCGGTCTGGGCGTCCATGGCGTGGCTCCGATGGGTGATGAGGCCGTCCAGCGACAACCGCCCGGCGGCGGCGAGGGATTGGACGGCGGCGAGGTCGGGGGCGGCCCACTGGGCGGCGATGCGGAGGCGGGCTTCGCGCATGAAGGCGGGCGCGAAGGCGAACGACAGGCGCTCGCTGTAGAAACCAGCGAGCACGATCTCGCCGCCCGGCGCCAGGCGCTGGACCAGGGCGTCGAGCAGGCCCGCATCGCCGCTGGCGTCGCAAATGGTGGCGTAGGTGGCGCTGTCGGCGGCGGGATCGCGCACCTCGTAGCCGTCGGCGCCGCCGCGGCGGGCGGGGTTGCGCTCCCACACGACCGGCGCGCCGCCGGCGATCACGGCCAGGCGGGCGATCAGGCGGCCGAGCACGCCGTGCCCGACGATCAGGTCCGGCGGTGCGTCGCCGGCCATGACGGCGTGTTGGGCGGTGGCGGCGAGCGCCAGCAGCACGCCCTGCTCGCCGAGCCCGTTGGCGAGCCCGAGCACCCGCGCGCCGGGGACGACCACGCGGGAGGCAGCGCCGCCGAACAAGCCGCGGACCTCGCCGAAGCAGCGCGCGCCCGGCACGAACACCTGCGATCCTTCGGCAACGCCCGATGCGGGACCCGCCTCGATCACGCGGCCGACCGACTCGTAGCCGGGCACCAGCGGGTAGCCCATGCCGGGGAAGTGCGGCATCTGGCCCGACCAGAGCAGCCGCTCGGTGCCGGTGCTGATGCCGCTCCACTCGATGGCGACGACCACGTCCGCGTCGGTGGGGGACGACAGCTCGATGGTACGGATCGAGAGCTGCTCCGGTTCGCTGAGGACGACTGCGGATGCGTTCATAAGCGTCACGTTAACCTGACGAAAATTAGTGTCAACTAATACTTACACTATCTTCGCGACGATGACTTGCGCTAGCAACGGCGTGTTGGTCCGCGCCAGGCGCGTATGGATGAATCCGGCGGCGCGGAGCATGGCTTCCAGTTCGGCTTGCGAGCGCGGGCGTCCGCTGCCCATCGCCAATAGGTAGAAGGCGAAATAGGCGCCAACGGCCGCGGCGCCCGGCGTGTCCGCCATCGGTTCCGCCAGCAGCAAGGCGCCGCCTGGTGGCAGCGCGCGCCGGGCCGCCGCCAGCAGCCGCAGCGCCGCGTCGTCGTCGTGATCGTGGATGACCCGGATCAACGTGATCAGGTCGGCGCCGGCCGGCAGCGCCCCGGCATGGAAGTCGCCGCCGATGGAGTGCACACGATGATCCGTCGCGAAACGCTGGCGCGCGCGGTCGGCCACCGCCGGCAAGTCGAACAAGGTCGCGCGCAGGCCCGGCGCCCGCGCCAGCGCCGCCGCGATGAACGCGCCCTCGCCGCCACCGACGTCCAGCAGGCAGCGATGCCGCCGCACCGGGTAGGCGTCCAGCACTTCCTGCGCGATCATCGCCTGCGAGGCGGACATCAGCGCCGTGTACGCCGCCGCCTGGTCGCCATCGACATTCCGGCTGGCGGCATACGGCCAGTAGCCCGACAACGCCGTCGTGCCGGCCTCGCCGCGCAGCAGCGCCACCGGGTCGCGCAGGTCGGCGTACAGCAGCGCGTGGTGGGCGACCATCTCGGTCACCGCCGTGTTGCCGACCAGGGCAGCGCCCAACGGCCCCAGCCCGTAGCGCCCGCCCCGGCGACGCGACACCAGGCGCAGCCCGGCGGCGGCGTCCAGCAACCGGGCGGCAGCCTCGGGCGGCAGGCCGCAGCGCCGCGACAGCGCGGCGGCGGTCTTGGGGCCGTCGGCGAGGATGTCGAACAGCTTCAGCTGCACGCACGCCTGCAGCACCTGCGAGTAGACGAACCCGGCGCACAGGTCGAACAGCGCCTGTGTCCGGCGGCGCGCGACGGGGCGGGTCGCGGGGAACGCCGCCGCCCAGCGACGGAAGCCGGGGCTGGCGAGGATGCGGTCGCGGACGGCCCATCCGCGGTCGAGCCAGGACCCGTGCGTCGCCCCGGCCGCCAGCACGGCCGGGGTCACGCCGCGCGCTGCGACAGTTCCTTCGGCACCAGCCGGCGCGCCTCGGAGTGCATGACCGCGCGCAGGTCGGACGCGCCGGGACAGGGCGGGATGGCGGCGGCGGCGGCGGCGGCGAGGTCCTCCAGCCGGCGGACCGCCCCGTCCACGCCGAGTTGCAGCGCCGCGTTGGGACGGCCGAGGGCGCGGTCCTGCCCGATCGGCTTGCCGGCGTCTTCGGCGCCGGAGGTGGCGTCCAGCAGGTCGTCGGCGACCTGGTAGGCCTCGCCGAGCTTCTCGCCCACGAGCCGCCAGGGCTCGGACTCCACCCCGGCCGCCGCGGCGCCAGCGACGGTGGCGGCCGCGAACAGCTCGCCTGTCTTGGCGCGCTGGTAGGTTTCGAGGTCCGCTTCCGGCTCGCTCTCCCAGGCCTGGCCCGCGACGATGCCGAACGGCATGCCGACCGACTCCGCCACGACCAGCATCAGCGGGGCCAACCGCGCAGGTGAACGGATCGCGCCGCGCGCCAGGGTCTGGAACGCGAGCACGATCAGCGCGTCGCCGGCCAGCACGGCCAAGGGTTGCCCGAAGGCGTAATGTACCGATGGGCGGCCCCGCCGGGTGGCGGCGTCGTCGAAACAGGGCAGGTCGTCGTGCACCAGCGAGGCGCAGTGCAGCAGTTCGATGGCGGTGGCAGCGGCGTCGGTGATCGCCGGATCGTCCTCGCCGCAGGCTCGGGCGACGGCCAGGCAGAGGCGGGGACGGACCCGGGCGCCGCGCGGGAACACGGCGTGCTGGAGGGCGGCGGCGAGCAGGGGCGGCCCGCCGGGATGCTCGGTGCGCGCAAGCGCCGTCGTGAGGGCCCACTCGATCCGCCTCATGGCATCCATGGCCGCTCTCCCGCCGGTAAAGTGTAAGTTCTGCTTGTCGGCGCAAACTGTCAGATTATATTGACACTCATGTCAATCGTAATCTTTCCCGAGCGCTTGCTTGCCGGCTAACCGGGTCGTCGTTGTCGGGGCCGGCATCGGCGGGCTGGCGGCGGCGCTGGATCTGGCGGTCAAGGGCGTGCCCGTCACGGTCGTGGAGCGCGCGGCGACGCCGGGCGGCAAGCTGCGGCAGGTGGCGGTTGGCGAGGCCCGGATCGACGCCGGGCCGACGGTGTTCACCCTGCGCCGGGTGTTCGAGGAATTGTTCGCCGACGCGGGCGCGGACCTCGCGTCGCACGTGACCCTGCGCCCGGCGGCCACCCTCGCCCGCCACGCCTGGGGGCCGGACGAGCGGCTCGACTTGTTCGCCGACATCGACCGGTCCGCGGATGCCATTGGCGCGTTCGCCGGCGCCGCCGAGGCGAAGGGGTATCGCGCCTTCTGCACCCGGGCGCAGCGCCTGTACCAGACGCTCGACCACGCCTTCATGCGCGCGCCCCGTCCCAGCAGCCCGCTCGGGCTGATCGGCCGCGCGCCCACCGCCGATCTGCTGCGGATTTCGCCGTTCGCCACGCTGTGGGGCGCCCTCGGCGAATTCTTCCGCGACCCCCGGCTGCGGCAACTCTTTGGGCGCTACAGCACCTACTGCGGCGCGTCGCCCTATTTAGCGCCAGCGACGCTGATGCTGATCGCCCACGCCGAGCGCGACGGGGTGTGGCTGGTGGACGGCGGCATGATCCGGCTCGCGACCGCCTTGGCGGGGCTGGCGGCGGCCCATGGCGTCGAGTTCCGGTACGGCGCGTCGGTCGACCAGATCGTTGTCGCGGAGGCGCGCGCGACAGGGGTACGGCTCGGGTCGGGCGAGCATATCGACGCCGATGCGGTGGTGGTCAACGCCGACACCGCCGCCATCACCACCGGGCTGTTCGGCGGCGAGGCCGCCCGTGCGGTGCCGGATGCGGGCGCGCCCCGGTCGCTCTCGGCCGTCACCTGGGCGATGGCGGCGCCCACCGAGGGCTTTCCCCTGCTGCGGCACAATGTGTTCTTCTCGGACGACTACGCCGCGGAGTTCGACGCGATCTTTCGCCACGGCCGCCTGCCCGGCGCGCCGACGATCTATGTCTGCGCCCAGGACCGGGACGACGCCGGCGCCGGGCCGGACGGTCCCGAACGCCTGCTCTGCCTCGTCAACGCCCCGCCGGCCGGCGACCGGCGCCCCTTCGACACCACGGAGATCGACCCATGCGCGACGCGAACCTTCCAACACCTGGAACGCTGCGGGCTGCGCATCCTGCGCCGGCCGGAGACGACGGCGGTCACGACGCCGGCCGGCTTCCACCGCTTGTTCCCAGCGACCGGCGGCGCGCTGTATGGCCCGGCGATGCACAGCGCCATGGCCCCATTCCGCCGGCCGGGCTCGCGCAGCCGGATTCCCAACTTGTATTTGGCGGGAGGCAGCACGCATCCGGGGGCGGGCGTGCCGATGGCGGCGCTGTCGGGGCGGCAAGCGGCGGCCAGCCTGCTGGCGGACCTCGCTGCGATGCGCCCCGCTTCGACCAACCCGTCGCGCCGCGCGGCTACGCGTGGTGGTACGTCGATGCGCTGAGCGACGACGGCCAGCACGGCATCACGCTGATCGCCTTCCTGGGCAGCGTGTTCTCGCCGTACTACGCCTGGTCCCGGCGTGGCGCCGGCGGCAATCCGCTGGCCCACTGCGCCGTCAACGTGGCCTTGCACGGTCCCCGCGGCAAACGCTGGGCCTTCACCGAACGCGGCGAGTCCGCCGTCGGCCGCGGCCCCGACTGGCTGCGCATCGGCCCGAGCGCGCTGTCATGGGACGGCGACGCCCTGCGCATCGCCCTGGACGAGGTCGCCGCCTGGTCCCCCGCCCGCATCCGCGGCACGGTCGTGGTGCGGCCGGAGGCACTGACCGGCCACACCGTCCGGCTCGACCCCGCCGGGCGGCACCGCTGGTCGCCCCTGGCGCCGCGCTCACGCGTCGAGGTCGCGCTGCAGCACCCGGCGGCGCGATGGCAAGGCGATGGCTACTTCGACACCAACGACGGCGACGCGCCGCTGGAGCAGGATTTCCGGCACTGGCACTGGTCCTGCGCCCGGCTGCGGCAGGGGGCGGCGATCCTGTACGACGTCACCCGGCGCGACGGCAGCCGGCTTCCGGTGGCACTTCACGTCGACGCGGCGGGCCAAGTCGCCGAAGCCGAGCCACCGCCGGTGCAGCCGCTTCGCCGGTCGCGCTGGGGCGTGGCGCGGGAGACCCGGACACATGGGGTGGCGACGGTCGCGAGGACGCTGCTCGACTCGCCGTTCTACGCACGGTCGGTGCTCGCCACCGAGATGATGGGCGAGTCTGCGGTGGCGATGCACGAGAGCCTCGCGCTCGACCGGTTCGCGATGCCGTGGGTGCAGGCGATGCTGCCGTTCCGCGTGCCGCGAAGCTGGAAGTAGGCTAGGCCATGGGGTCGTTCGGGCCGCCGATCCCGTCCGTCTTGCCGCCGGTCTCCTGGCTGCGCTTGGCCGAGAGATAATTCCAGCCAGCAAAACCGATCACGAGCGCGAACGTGGCGAAGGCGAGGAGGTAGACGGGATTTATGGACATTCGGCGCTTCCATCGTTGTTGTTAGAGTCACGCAACCGTTGCCTGGCGATCGGGTTCCCGCTTCTTACGATTTTACTTTGATCCCGGCTCCAGCTTGGTCGGCGGTTTTGGTTTGTTCTTCTTGTCGCGCCGGATCGAGCGGTTGACCGAGACCAGTTCGAAGACCGCCCAGCCGAGCACCAGCAGTTCGATCAGCGCCCACTCATAGCGCGCGAGCAACGCTCCCATCGATGGCCCTCCCGGCCTGTTCCCGCTCCAAACGCGCGAACAGGTCGCACAACCACGCAACCTGCCCATCGATCGTTCGCCGCGCCGCCGGCTGCGGGCCGGGGTGCGCCGCCACCGCGTCGACCAGGTAGCGCGCCTCGGCCAACGGCGGGGCAGTCGACGGGCGAGGCACGGACGCCGCCGCTGCGACACTTTGCGCCACCAGCCACAGCTTGCGCCGCCGCGGCACCACGGCGCGCGCCGTGACCGAGTCGAACCCGCGCCGCGCGACCTCCCGCCCGATCTCGGAATACAGCAGCCGCGCCGCGCCGATGCCTGGGCGGCACGCGAGCGGCAGCCGGCCGATGCCGGGCGCCGCGCGTGCGTACGAGGCCTCGGCCTCCCGCAGCAGTCGCGCCACCACCGAGGCGAGGGCAGCGTCGAACACCGGGCGCTGCAGCCAGGCCGCCGGGTCGAGGCCCGCCTCCCGCATCCAGCGGAGCGGCAGGTACAGCCGGCCGGCGCGGGCGTCCTCGCCGACGTCGCGGGCGATGTTGGACAGCTGCATCGCCACGCCCAGGTCGCACGCTCGCGCCACCTGGTCGGGCTCGCGCGCGCCCATCAGCGCCGCCATCATCGCCCCCACCGACCCGGCGACCCGCACGGCGTAGTCGGTCAGCGCCGACAGGTCTTCGTAGCGGCGGCCCGCAGCGTCCCAGGCGAACCCCTCCAGCATCGCGTCCGGCAGGGCGTGCGGCAGGGCATGTTCGGCGACCACGCGGGCCAGCGCGCGGTCGGCCGGGATCGGCCGCGGCCGGCCGGCATAGGCCAGCGCCAGCCGCTCCCGCAACCGCGCTACGGCATCGCCGCGAGCTTCGACATCGACCGCGTCGTCGGCCAGGCGGCAGAAGGCGTACAGCGCGGACGCCGGGTCGCGCACCGCCCGGGGCAGCAGCAACGAGGCCATGAAGAACGTCCGTGACCCGCCGCGCAGCAGCGTCCGGCAGGCTGCGAGGTCGGCGAGGCTTTCAAAGGGACGCTGCATGGGGAACCACCGAATCGAGGACGCGGGCGGAGGACAGGACGCCGGGCAGGCCCGCGCCCGGATGGGTGCCGGCGCCCACCAGGAACAGCCGGTCGAGTTCCTCGCTGCGGTTGTGGGGGCGGAACCAGGCACTCTGGGTCAGCACCGGCTCCAGCCCGAAGGCGGCGCCGCGGAACGACAGCAACTGGTCCTGGAAGTCGAGCGGGGTCATGATCCGCGAGGTCGCGACCTGCTGCTCCAGCCCGGGCAGCACGGTGTCGCCGAGCGCGCGGGCCAGGGCCTGACGGTAGCGTTCGGCCACCGCCGGCCAATCGGTGCCGCTGCCCAGGTGCGGCACCGGCGACAGCACATAGAACGCGTCGCAGCCGGGGGGCGCCAGGGACGGGTCGGTGGCGGTGGGGCGGTGCAGGTACAGGCTGAAATCGTCGGCCAGCACTTGGCGGCGGAAGATGTCGGCCAGCAGCGCGCGGTAGCGGGGGCCGAGCAGGATGGTGTGGTGCGCCACGTCCGGGTATTGCCGGCGCGTGCCGAAGTACCAGACGAACAGGCTCATGGAGTAGCGCCCGCGCTCGATCCGGCGGTCGGTCCAGCGGCGGCGCGCCTCGGCGGGCACCAGGCTGCGGTAGGTGTGGGCGGAGCAGGCGTTGGACACCACGATGTCGGCCGCGATCGTCTCGCCCCCCTCGAGGCGCACGCCGGTCGCCGTCCGCCCGCTGGTCGTGATCGCCGCCACGGTCGCGTTGCAGCGGATGGCGCCCCCCTGCCCCGCGATCAGCCCGGCCATCCCCTGCACCAGCCGTCCGGTGCCGCCCATGGCGAAGTGCACGCCCCAGCGCCGCTCCAGGAACGCGATCAGGCTGTAGATAGAACTGGCGGCGAACGGGTTGCCGCCCACCAGCAGCGGATGGAAACTCAGCACCACGCGCAGCCGGGGGTCGCGCACGTGGCGGGCGACCATGGCGTGCACGCTGCGGTAGCTGCCGAGCCGCACCATCGCGGGCACGATCCGCGCCATGTCGGTCCACTTGCTGAACGGCACGTGGCCGAGCTGTTCGAAGCCGACGCGGTAGATCGCCTCGCTGGCGCGCATGAAGCGCTCGTAGCCGGCCACGTCGGACGGGGAGAACCGGGCGATCTCGGCGCGCATCGCGGCCGGGTCGCCGGTGTAGTCGAAGGTGGCGCCGTCGGCGAAGCGGATGCGGTAGAACGGCGAGACCGGGCGCAGGTCCACATCGTCGGCCAGGGTGCGGCCGCACAGTTGCCACAGCTCCTCCAGCAGGAACGGCGCGGTGACGATGGTGGGGCCGGCGTCGAAGGTGAAGCCGTCCTGCCGGTGCACCGCGGCCCGGCCGCCGGGCATGCCGAGACGTTCCAGCACCGTGACGCGGTAGCCGCGAGCGCCGAGGCGGATGGCGGCGGCGAGGCCCCCGAACCCGCTGCCGATGACGACCGCGTGACGGCGTTCCGGTGGTTTGAGCTGGCCCGGCGCGGCAAGGGCGACCGTCAATGCGTCCATACGGAACGAAGCGTAACAGCGTGCTGACGCAAGGCGCTAGGGGTTATCGCCAGCGTTGCCGTAAATCGAGCAGGTGGGCCAGGAGCGACCCGGCGAGGCAGGCGGCGACGAGCCACCACGCGCCGCCGACCAGCGCGAACCGCAGGGCGAGCAGCAGGCAGCCGCCCGCCAGTAGATTGCCCGCGAGCAGCCGCCCGGCCACGCCACGTCCGGTGCGCCGGTAAAGGACGGCCAAGGCGACCCACTCCAGCGCCGTCAGCCCGATGATGGCGTCGACGATCCGCCCCGAGGCGAACAGCTCGGCTATGGCAGCGTCTCCAACGGCACCCCGGCCTCACGCGCGAGCTTCAGGATCAGCGCGGCGACCTCGCTCGGGCGTTCCTCGTGCGCGAGGTGGCCGAGCCCTGGCAGGGTGACGATCTGCGCCGCCGGCTGCAGCGCGCGAATCCGCGGCGCCTCCGACGGTGGGATGGTGCGGTCCTTCGCGCCCACGACCAGCGTCAGCTTCTGGGCGAAGCGCGGCAGGTCGCGTTCCAGCGATCGTAAATCCCAGTTGGCCATCATGCCCAGCGCCCCGGCGACGTGCCCCGGCTGCCGGGCGAGGCTGGCGTACAGCGCGACGCCGGGCTCATCGAGGCGGGAGCCGGTGTCGCGGAGCAGTTTCTCGACGACGGCGCGGTCGGCGGCGCGGCGGGCGAACAGGGCCGGCACCAGCGGGATGCTCGCGAGCACCTTGGCGACCGGCGAGAACAGGTGCGCCGGCGCGCCCCGCAGCGGCAAGATCGCCCCGTTCAAGCTGACGAGCCCGCGCGGCGCGATGACGCCGTCCAGCATCATCCGCGCCAGGATCGCTGCGCCCGCCGAGTGCCCGACCGCGAAATCGGGCCGCATCCCCAGTGCGTTCAGCACCGCTGCCGCGCCCGCCGCCATGCCCGGCAGCGACAGCCCCGCGAAGCTAGGCGTGTCGGTGAAGCCATGCCCGGGCAGGTCCGGCGCCACGGTGGTGAAATGCCGGGCGAGCAGCGGCGCCAGGTCGCGCCAGGAATGGGTCGCCGCCCCTGTGCCATGCGCCAGCAGCAGGATGGGCCCCTGCCCCATGACCTGCACGTGCCAGCGGTAGCCCCCCGCCTGGACGAACCGGCTGGACTCCCGATTCGGCCAATGGACGCCGTCGCGGTCCCAGTCCAACCGTTCGCCCCGGGCACGGGCACGTTCGTTCCGATTGCTCAAGACGGCGGCGCGCCCAGGGAAGCCGTGCGCTTAGATCGCGTCCTTGAGTTCCTTCGCGGCACGGAACGCGATCTTCTTGCTAGCCTTGATCTCGATGGCCGCGCCGGTCGCCGGGTTGCGCCCCATGCGGGCTGGCCGGTCCTTGACTTCGAGGATGCCCAGGCCGCCGATCCGCAGACGGTCGCCCGACTTGAGGTGCGCGACGAGCATCTCGAACACGTCGGCGACGACGGCGTCGGCTTCCTTCTTGCCCATCTCGTGCCGCTCGGCGAGCGCCGCCGAGAGCTGCTTCACCGTCACCGTCGCCGGCGTTGCCGACTTCGCCGCGGCTGGCTCCGCTGCCTTGGCAGGAGGCTTCTTCGCCGCAGGGGTGGTCTTCGTGGTTTTGACGGCCATGTCGTCTGGCACTCCCATTATGATGATCCGGAAACGCAATCACGGTGCGGCACGTAGCACAAGGCGCTTTTGATTCGCACCACCCAAACTGGCCAAACTGGACGCCTACGGCTGGATTACAGGCAATTTCGGCCATAAGTCGAGGCTCGCCGCATCCGACTCCCTGAAGTCAGGTCATTTCGCCCCACCCGGCGCAAGGCGCGGCTCACTCCGGCGCGATGCTGAAGCGGCGCCAATCGCTCGCGGCATACCGGCCAGCCACGCGCGCGATCGCGAGCACGCGCCAGGCGTAGTCGCCCCGCAGGTTCGGCAGCGGCGCAAACACGCTCGACACATCGGCGAACCCCGAGAACAGCTCCCGCGAGCCGGACGCCTCGACCGCGCGCAGCTCGACGAAGAAGCGCACCGGTTCGGGCTGCGGCTGCGACGTCCAGACGAGTTCGATCCCGCCCAGGCCGCGACCGGGGTCCCCGCCCCCATCCGGCGCGACGGGGGTCGGCGCCGAGAGCGGAGCGTTGCTGGACGCCCCGCCACGCGACGCAGCGAGGCGCGCGCGGGCGGCGGACAGCTCGGGCGCGTTGGCGAACCAAGCGCGCGCCAGGTCGAGGTTGCGGGGCACGCCGTCTCCCGCCTGGTAGAGCAGCCCGAGATTATAGGCCGCCCGAGGGTTGCCGTGCGACGCCGCGCGCGCGTACCACGTCGCTGCCTGCGCCGTGTCCTTGGCGACGCCACGGCCGTTGTCGAGCATGGTGGCCAGGTTGAACTCGGCTTCCGGGAGCCCGGCCTGCGCGGCATACCGGTACAGCGTGAACGCGATGCGCGCGTCCTGCGGCACGCCGTTGCCGAGTTCGTACCGGATCGCCTCGTCGAACCACGCCGCCGGGTCGGCTGCGTGCGCGGGCCAACCCGGCAGCGCCGCCACGAGCAGCAAGGCAAGCCAGGCGCGTCGCACCGTCCCGGTTGCCGTCAGCCGGTGATGGCGACGTCGACCGTGCCGGGCCGAGGCAGCGCGCCGCTCGTGGGCAGGCGGCGCTGGACGGCCTCGGGTATGGCCAGATTGCCGGCAACGCGGTCGGCGCTGCGGCGGTCGTCGAGGTAGTAGTAGCCGACGCTGCTGGCCCCTGGGCTAGCCCCTGGGCTGGCCCCGGCGGCGACGGGATCGGCCACCTCCAGGCCATAGGCCCGCAAGGTCAGCCCGAGTGCGAGCGCCCGGGTTCGGGCGGCGGCGCTGTTCTGGGCGTAACGCATCACGACGCGCACCGCGACGCCGTCCGGCAGCACGGCAGGCGGCACGGGTTTGGCGGGCAACGCCGCCAAGCGCTCGATCGCCGCCGGGACGCCGCCTGCCGTCCGGAGCGCTTCGATCCGCCGCTCGATCTCGGCACGCTGGCGCTCCAGCTCGGCGTCGTGCCGGGCGGCGCGAGAGACAGGCTTGACCTCGGGAGGGGCGTACTGGCCGACGAGGAAGGTCACGGCCGACAGCGCAGCTGCCATCGCCACTCCGACCAGGCCGAACGACAGGAGGCCGCGCCACCCCGATCGCGCGCGCGGGACGGAGGCGGGAAGCGGAAGGGAGTTGGCCGCGGAGGCAGGCTCCCCCGCGGACAGGCGTGCCTGCTCGCCCAGGCGGGACACCGCCTCGTGGTGCGGCCACTCGTCCGCCGATTGCTGCTGCAGGGGCATTTCTTCGGCGTCCTTATCAACCTCGGCCCTAGGTGGGCGAAACCGCTCCGACACATAAGGGTTATGATTGAATTCGTAATCAATGCCAGCACTTTTCCGAGACCTCGCCGGCGGGAACAACCGGCGGCGATTCCCAGCACCTCGAAGGCGTCAGGCATGGCTCGGCACGACACTCTCGCGAACCCAGAGCGGCTGCACCAGCGCGTGTGTATGTTGGGGGCACCGCACGTGGCGGGGCTGGAGCGGCTCCGTGTAAACCTGGCACGGCACGGACCCGTCCCGCACTTCGATCCGTGCGACGGCGGCGACCGGGCCCGGGTGCTGCTGTTGCTGGAGACGCCGGGCCCGGGCATGGCACCGATCCGCTTCGTCTCGCGCGACAATCCCACCGGCACGGCTGCGAACCTGCGCCGGTTCTGCACGGCCGCCGGCTTGGAGCGGGAGGATACCGTGATCTGGAACACAGTTCCCTGGATCGTCCACGCACCAGGCGCGCGCAACCGGCCGGTGCGCCGCGCCGAGATTGCGGCCGGACTGCAAGCGCTTCCGGCCCTGCTGGGGGGTTTGCCAGGTCTCGCGGTGGTGGTGCTCGCCGGCCGGGTGGCACGGGACGCGTCTGAGGTGGTGCGGACGGAGCGCCCGGGGGTTGCCGTGCTGTCGATGCCGCATCCCAGCCCGACCTACGTGAACACGTCCCCCTCGATCGCGCCGGCGCTGTGCGACGTTCTTCGCACCGCCGCTGGCCTGCTCGACCCGGCGTCGCGCTTGGCGGTTCGCGAGCGGGGCTGCGGGCGTGCTGGCCATACGCGATGATTGTTGAACGAAGCTAAGTTGATCCACTACAAGAATTTCACGCTGAAACCGCGCAAAATTTGCTCGCGGCAGATGTAACGAAATCGTATTCACATCCAAAATAATCAAACCGTGCGAGGTAGATGATATTTTGGCCTTAAGCCAGGGTAAGTTACTATTTCGAATCGAAAAATGCTGCACTGCAAAAACATTTGTTCATGGAAAGGCCGCGCAGATGTTGTAGTGGCTCGCCTCACTCGCCATGCTACCGGGTGGGAACGGCCGCTGGCTCGACACTCCAGCACCGGAACGATGGCTGATTATCCACAGTTCGAATGAAAGCTCAATGTTGCAAACCGATGTAGTCGAGCGGGGCGGCGTCGAACCTGCGCCCCGTTATGCCGTCATCTTTCGTACCCACTTCTGGGACGATTTCGCCCGGCGACAGTTGGCGCGGCTGACCGCACGGGTGAAGCATGGGCGCGTGTACGTCCTCGTCGACGAGACGCGGGGCCGCGTGGAGGGGATCGACTACGATCACGTGGTGCGCATGACCGAGCAGGATGCGCTCGACATGGGCTTGGCCCGCGCCGGGTTCGGCAGCCTGCTCTGGTATAATGGCGACTACCCGTTGTATTATTTTGCCAAGACGTGCCCTGGCTACGAATATTACCTTCAGGTTGAATACGATGCGGTGCTGAACACCGACATCGACGAGCTGATGCGCCGCGTGGCGGCCGACGACGTGCATTTCGTCGCCACGGACAATTTGGGCGAGGCGTCCGACTGGGTGTGGCTGTCGAGTTGCCTCGATTACTACCGGCCGGACGAGGTTCGCAACAAGCTCATCTGCATCTCGATCTTTTCCGGTCAGGCGCTGGAACTCCTGGCGCAGCGCCGCATTAATCAGTCCGAGCGGTTCCATGCCGACACCGAAACGGCGTGGCCGATGTGCGAGGGGTTCGTAGCTTCCGAAATGGAGCGTAGCAGTTTGCGGTGTGCCGATCTCTCGCGCTACGGCAGCATCGATGCACTTAAATGGTGGCCCCCTAACCTTGAGTCGGAGCTACCGGAGTTCAATGGCCAGCCGTTCGTGCATCCTATTCTCGACCGGGAGCGCTACGTCGGCAGCGTCATGAAATACTCGGGTGGCCTCGCCGGGTTTATCAACCCGAACAGCGTATTGCACCAGAAACTGCGCAAGCTGCCGCTGAATTTGTACACCCGGTACGCGGTCTCCGGCTTGTGGAAGAAGTCAGCCCGCAAATTAGGATTAGCCGCCTCGTGACGATACCTCCGACTTTGAACAGCCGACGCAACCTCGTCATCGTGCGGGCAGGCAACAAGTCCCTCCACCCTGATTGGCTACGCGGGCCGGAGGCTCGCAACTGGGACTTCGTCATCAGCTATTTCGGCGACGACCCCGATATCTACCGGCGCGATGATGTCGTGCGCATCGACAGCAAGGGGCCGAAATGGCCGCCGCTGAAGGCGTTGCTCGCCGAGCATCCGGAGTACACCCAGGATTACGACTACATCTGGTTGCCCGACGACGACCTCGAGATGACGACGCGCGACATGAACCGGTTCTTCGACATCTGCCGGGAGCACGACCTCGAACTCGCCCAGCCATCGCTCACCCCCAACAGCCCGGTGACGCATCCGCTGGTGATCAACAACACGTTGAGCCGCATCCGCTTCACCAATTTCGTCGAGGTCATGGCGCCTTGCTTCAGCGCCGCGTGCCTCCGCCGCGCGCTGCCCACCTTTGACGGGACACAGAGCGGTTGGGGCATCGACTGGCTTTGGCCGCGGATCGTCGCCAAACCGGACACCGCCATCGCCATCGTCGACGATGTGGTGATCCGCCACACGCGGCCGCTGGGCGGACCGAACTACGACGCCATGCGCGCCCAGGGATTGTCGCCCACCAAGGAGTGGGAGACGTTCCGCAAGGACCAGGGCATCGAGAAGAACCGGATCGAAATCCATCGCGTGCTGTGGCGGTCCGGCCGGGTCGAGGATGTGAGAGGCCGGTCGCTGTCTTTCGCGACGAAATTCGGTCTTGGATATCTCCACGCCCTAATCGGTTCTCCGACCCGTTGGCAACTTCTGCGCACAGCCGGTGGACTCATCAACCGTCCCTACAAGACACCGGTCGCTTCCAAAGGAGCTACGCTATGATTGGCTTGAGTGATTACCGCTACGTCGTCGTTGGCAGCGGCTTTTTCGGCGCCGTGATGGCGGAGCGCATCGCTTCCGTCATGAACGCGCCAGTCGTGGTGCTCGAACGCCGCGAGCACCTCGGCGGCAACTCGTTCTCGGAAACCGATGGCGAGACCGGGATTGAGTACCACCGCTACGGCTCGCACCTGTTCCACACCTCCAACGAGGAAGTTTGGGAGTGGGTCAACTGCTTCTCGAAGTTCACCAACTACCGGCACCGGGTGTTCACGCGCTACGAAGGCCGCACCTATACGATGCCGATCAACTTGATGACCCTGAACGGGTTCTTCGGCGTGGACCTCAAGCCGAGCGAGGCGGAGGCGTTCATCAAGGAGAAGGCCGCGGCTGAGCCGTATCCGAACCCCAAGAACTTCGAGGAGAAGGCGATCTCGCTGATCGGGCGTGACCTGTACAAGGCGTTCGTGCAGGGCTACACCGCCAAGCAGTGGGAAACCGATCCGAAGCTGTTGCCGGCCGAGGTGATCAGCCGGCTGCCGGTGCGGTTCAACTTCAACGATTTCTACTTCAACGATATCTACGAAGGACTGCCGGTCGATGGCTACCACGCCATCTTCGACCGCATCTTCGCCGATCCCAGGATCACGACCGTCACCGGAATCGACTATTTCGATGTGCGCGACCAAATCCGCGACGACGCCATCGTCATCTACACGGGAGCGATCGACCGGTTCTACGACTATCAATTTGGCCCGCTGTCGTGGCGCACGCTCGACTTCGAGATCGAGCGCCCGGCGGTGGACGATTTCCAAGGCGCTTCGGTGGTCAACTATCCCGACCAGCAGGTGCCCTACACCCGCATCCACGAATTCAAGCACCTGCATCCGGAGCGCCGTTACGAGAAGGGGAAGACCCTGATCATGCGGGAGTTCTCGCGCTTCGCCGGATCGAGCGACGAGCCGTACTACCCGGTGAACACGCCGGCCGACAAGCGGACGTACGACAGGTATGCCGCGAGTGCCGCGCTGGAAAAGAACGTGATTTTCGGGGGGCGGTTGGGGACCTACCGATATCTCGACATGCATCAGGCCATCGGTGCGGCGTTGAAGTCGTTTGAGCGGGAGTTGACGCCGATGGCGGCGCAAGTACAGCACGCTTGAACGTTACCGGCCTCCCTCAGGGTGGAATGATTTTAGAGCCGCGCTGCAAGCGACACTCTAGGGTTGTGCAGGACTGACGACTCATCTACTACGGTATCGATTATCGCTCCGGGCATCGGGCTCCGCGGCTAATCGATTTAGGTAACACGGCCCTGAGCGATTTGTTGGAGAAGAAGCGCACGTTCAAGGGCGCCACGCCCGGTCCAGCTTCACTGGGTCGGCGTGCTCTCCACGGACTAGTTATGATGTTGGCGCAAAATGTAGTTGCGCGAGTTTGCGGTCTGTTCAGCCAACTTGTGCTGGCTGTGTTGTTGAGACCAGCAGATTTTGGACTTATTGGTCTCACCTATACGGTCACAATTATTGCTTCGACCATAACGAGCATAGGAATTGAGGACGTCGTGCTCCAGCGCAAGCGTGCGCTTCATCTTTGGAGCGGACCTGCATTCTGGATTAGTCTGGGCTTGGGGGTGATAGGGGCCTTGCTGGTCCTTCTGATTTCGCCGATCGCCGCCGCTATATATCAGGCGCCACGCTTGATCGGTTTGTTAGCCGTGCTTGCTTCCTCAATGCCCATTGCGGCTTTGGCGAGTGTGCCTGGGATAGTAGTCCGGGCCCGGATGCAGTTCGGCGTATTTGCTGTGTATGGCTCGTTGGAAACTCTGGGCCAAGCCTTGATGACGGTTGGGCTCGCCTGGTGTGGCTTCGGCGTCTACAGTTTCGTCATTCCAGTACCAATCTTTGCAGCCCTGCGCGCTACAGTTTGGTGGCGGATTTCAGGAGCTACGCCGAACTTTCAACTACAATATAAACGTTGGAAGTATTTAGTTGGTAATACGGCGACAAATTTTGCCAGCAAAACTATTGTTTCTATAATTAGTCAAGGTGATTACGTTGTACTTGGTCTAATCGCTACCCAAGACGTTGTGGGTGTCTATTATTTTGGATTTCGACTCGCCGCACAACCATTGTGGATGCTTGCTGGAAACTTTGGCAGCGTACTATATCCCGTTCTGATCCAAATGAAATCAAATCCAGAACGGCAACGCGCCGCGGCGCTCAAAGCGTCAACTCTGCTTTCGTTTTGCGTGATGCCGCTTGCCTTGATACAGGCGGCAGTCGCTGGGCCACTAGTAACTAGTTTCTTTGGCGAGAAATGGGTTAACTCCATACCCATCATTCAGCTCCTCAGCGTCGGGCTAGCTTTAGATGCCGTTTCTTGGATAGCAGGCACTTTCCTCGCGGCTCGTGGTGAGTTTGCTGTAGGATTGAGGTATGTGCTTGTGCAACTACCAATTTTTTTCGTTTTGGTAAGTGCGGGAGCCATACTGGATCAAGCTTTCGGGGTCGCACTCGCTGTCGTCATTTTCTACGCGATTACCCAGCCAATCTTTGTTTACGGCGTTTATCGAAGAGTAGGTATCAGCGTTCGCGAAGTCGGACTGCTGTACCTTAAGCCTACAGCTTATGCCGGCGTGTCGGTCGGACTTGGGGTGGCATTTTCGGCTCTGCCGGTGTTTTCTGACCTCCCACTCGGGCGCGTCACCGTCATTTGTGCAACTGCTGGCGGAGCCTACGCGATCTTAGTGAAGTGGATGGCTCAAGATGTATGGCACGAGCTAACAAGTCGGTTGTTTAACGCTATCAGACGACCAACACCTGAGTAGTTGTTTTCTGAGATACAAAACACGACGGCATGTCCTTCGAGGCAGCTAAAATGACCCCCGCTGTCTAAGCCATGATAAATACCTGGCCGGGCGAGCCGGCCGATATTCGGAGACTCCGATGAACGTGCTCATCTATAACTATCTTCAGCCGGAGGACGGCGGTGGCGGTGTTGGCGTCTATAGCACCAATCTAGCGCTCGAACTGCAGAAGATCGGTCATCGGGTCATCACACTCAGCTCTGGTGATGTGTACGCCTTCACCAGCCGTACGCCCAGACTGCGGACGTGGCGCGACGGGCACGAGCGTGCGCTAATCGTTAACTCTCCTATGATCGCACCCGCTGAAATAACGTTTAGTAACCTGGAGCCTTATATCAACAGCTCTGGCCTCAAAGACATTCCAAGATTGCTGCGCCGCAAATATGGTAGTATCGATGTATTTCACTTTCAAAATCTTGAAGGTCTGACCCGTTTATTTTTTGAACAGCTTCGCATTGAATTTCCCGAATCGCGTCTGATATACTCAATTCATAATTACAATCTGGTATGCCCACAGGTCGATCTGTGGTTCCAGGATCGCGAACTTTGCGTCGACTACCGCGACGGGGCGGCCTGCACGCGATGCATGCCTGAACCGGTGGATACAGAAGTTCTCCGAAGCTCCCGCCGCCGCCGCGTCGTTGTCCAGGCACTTACACGCAACCTTCCTCAAATCATAAAGCTCGGAAAAGATAGCAAGCAACGCATTAAAATGTGGTTGGGGAAGACATCCGCGCGTGCATCCCCAGAGGTGCAACCGGAACAGGATGGAAGAAAATACGCCAGTTTCCGAAACGCTAACATCGAGATTTGCGCTGAGTTATTCGATCACATTCTGGCCGTCTCCGAGCGAACCCGTCAAGTCGTTATTGCACGTGGTTTAAAACCCGACAATATCAATGTTTCATATATCGGAACAGCACATAAAACTGTATTTGAGCACTCCAATAAAATTGCCGATGTCGGCACGGGACTGCATATTGCTTATCTTGGCTATATGCGACGCAACAAAGGCTTCCACTTTTTTATCGACACGCTTGAACGACTGCCGGAAAATATCGCTCGCACCGTGACGCTGACCGTAGCAGCTAGACGTCAGGACGGAACAGATGGAACCACCATCTACAACCGCCTCATGGCTATCGCACCGCGTTTCAGGAGCTTTCATCACCATAATGGCTTCACTCACGCCACGCTCGATCGCGTCTTGGACGGCGTAAACCTTGGTATCGTGCCGCCAATCTGGGAGGACAATCTGCCGCAGGTCGCCATCGAACTAGTCTCGCGCGGGATACCCATTTTGACCTCTGACCGTGGTGGCGCGCAGGAGATTGCAGGCAATCCCGACTTCGTGTTCGAGGCGGGCTCGGTCGAAAGCTTGCAACGACGTTTACAGCAGTTCAGCGACCGGAGTATCTCGCTAGCCCGCTTCTGGGACCGTCCGATCCGCATTTATTCGATGGTGGAACATGTCGATGACCTGGCACAATATTATACGCCTGCGAGTTCGCCAGCGCTGGCCAACACCGAGTCCCGGCTTGCTTCGGAGCCGATAGAAGGCATGCAGTAGGCTAGCTACAGCCGCTGCATCCACATCAACAACATATAGACGACCAACCCCAACCTGCGCTTAGCTGCCCCCGGCACAACCGCGCCCCAGAAACGCGAAGCCAAGGAGGACCACGCGATGCCCCTCGACGGCGGCCCAGCCCCGCGACTCGACATGCGCGGCGTCTCCAAAACCTTCCCGGGCGTGAAGGCGCTCGACAACGTCCAGCTCCGCGCCTGGGGCGGCGAGGTGCTCGCACTCATGGGCGAGAACGGCGCCGGCAAGTCCACCCTCATGAAAATCCTCTCGGGCGCGCACCAGGCCGACCCCGGCGGGACCATCCTGATCGACGGCAGCCCCGTCGCCATCACCGACCCGATCGCGGCCAAGCGCCACGGCATCGCAATCATCTACCAGGAACTCGCGCTCGCGCCCAACCTCACCGTCGCCGAGAACATCTACCTCGGCGCCGAGCCCACCCGGCGGGGCGGCATCGACCGCCGGGCCATGCGCGAGGGCTGCCGCCCGGTGCTGGAGCGGCTCGGCGCGCCGTTCACCCCCGACACGCTCGTGGGCACCCTCTCCATCGCCGAGCGGCAGCTCGTGGAGATCGCGCGCGCCCTGCACGCGCGGTCGAGCATCCTGGTGCTGGACGAACCCACCACCGCGCTGTCCTCGCGGGAGACCGACCGGCTGTTCGCGCTGCTCCGGCAACTGCGCGCGGACGGCATCGCACTGATCTACATCAGCCACCGCATGGCGGAGGTGTACGAACTGGCCGACCGGGTCGCGGTGCTGCGGGACGGCGGCTACGTCGGCACCCTCACGCGCGCCGAACTCAGCGCCGACGCGCTGGTGAAGATGATGGTCGGGCGCGACCTGTCGAGCTTCTACACTAAAACCCACGACCCGCACGGCAGCCACGGCCCGGTCGTGCTGGAGGTCCGCGGCATCACCGACGGCGGCCGTCGGGTGCGGCCCTGCAGTTTCAAGCTGCACCGGGGCGAGGTGCTGGGCATCGCCGGCCTGGTCGGGTCCGGGCGCACCGAACTGGCCCGGCTGATCTACGGCGCCGACCCGAACACCGGCGGCGAGGTGGCCCTGGACGGCAAGGCCCTGTCGATCCAGGCGCCGGAGGACGCGCTGGCGGCCGGGATCGCCTACCTGACGGAGGACCGCAAGGCGCTCGGGCTGTTCCTCGACCTCTCGTGCAGCGCCAACATCAACCTCGGCGTGATCGCGCGCGACGCCGGGCGGGGCGGCATCCTCGACCGCGCGGCGGCGCGGCGGCGGGCGGCCCAGGCGTTCGCGGCGCTGCGGGTGCGCGCGGCCAACCCGCAGGTCACGGTGGGCAGCCTGTCCGGGGGCAACCAGCAGAAGGTGCTGCTGTCGCGCTGGCTCGAAATCGGGCCGAAGGTGCTGATCCTGGACGAGCCGACCCGCGGCATCGACATCGGCGCCAAGTCCGAAATCTACCGCATCATCGACGAACTCGCCCGGCGCGACATCGGCGTCATCGTCATCTCGAGCGAGCTGCCCGAGATCGTCGGCATCTGCGACCGCGTGCTGGTGATGCGCGAGGGCCGCATCGCCGGCGAGGTCGGCGGACCCGGCGGCGCGCCGATCACCCAGGAAAGCATCATGGCCTACGGCGCCGGCATGGCCGCGTAGCCGAAGCGCAAGGGAGCAGGCCGCATGGACGATGCCAGCGACGAGATCGCCGCCGCGCCGCGCCGCGCGTCGGCCGGGCGCCAGGTGCAACTCCGCAGCGCCATCCAGGCGCTCGGGATGCTCCCCGTGCTGTTCATCCTCGCCATCGCGTTCCACTACCTCGGCGAGGAGCGGTTCCTCTCGTCGCAGAACCTGTCGATCGTGGCGCAGCAGGCGGCGATCAACGTCGTGCTCGGCTCCGGCATGACCTTCGTCATCCTCACCGGCGGCATCGACCTGTCGGTCGGCAGCATCCTGGCGGCGTCGGCGATGGCGGCGCTGATCGCCTCGCTGGTCCCGGGCTGGGGGATGCTCGGCGTGCCGGCGGCACTGCTCGCCGGGCTGTTCTTCGGCCTGCTGAACGGCAGCCTGATCGCGTTCGGCAAGCTGCCGCCGTTCATCGTGACGCTCGGCTCGCTGACGGCGGTGCGCGGGATCGCCCGGCTGATGGGCAGCGACACCACCGTGTTCAACCCCGACCTGCCGTTCGCCTTCATCGGCAACGCCACGATCCCGATCGCGCCCGGCATCGGCATCCCGGTGCTCGCGATCATCGCGCTGGTCGTGATTTTGGCGTCTTGGTTCGTGCTGCGCCGGACGGTGCTGGGCGTCTGGATCTACGCCGTGGGCGGCAACCCGGCGGCGGCGCGGCTGTCCGGCATCAAGGTGTGGCGCATCCTGCTGTTCGTATACGCGGTCTCCGGCCTACTCGCCGGGTTGGGCGGCGTGATGTCGGCCGCGCGCCTGTTCGCCGCCAACGGGCTGCAGCTCGGGCAAAGCTACGAGCTGGACGCGATCGCCGCCGTCATCCTGGGCGGCACCAGCTTCGTCGGCGGCATCGGCTCCATCTGGGGCACCCTGGTCGGCGCGCTGATCATCGCGGTGCTATCCAATGGCTTGACCCTGGTCGGCGTCTCCGACATCTGGCAATTCATCGTGAAGGGGTTGGTGATCATCGGCGCTGTGGCGCTCGACCGGGCCCGCCTGCAAGGCAACGCCCGGACATGACTCGATAAACACAAGGCTTGGGAGGATACGCTCGATGTTGAGGACTCTACTGCTGGCCGGGGCGGCGCTCGCGCTCGCAACCGGCGCTGCGGCCGCGCGGGAGCTCAAGGCGGTCGGCGTCACCGTCGGCTCGCTCGGCAACCCGTATTTCGTGGCGGTCGGCAAAGGCATCGCCGACGCCGTGCACGAGATCAACCCGCAGGCGAAGGTCACGGTGTCGTCGGCCGACTACGACCTGAACAAGCAATTCACCCAGATCGACAACTTCATCGCGGCGGGCGCGGACCTGATTTTGGTGAACGCCGCCGACCCGCGGGCGATCGCGCCGGCGATCAAGCGGGCGCAGGCGGCCGGGATCACGGTGGTGGGCGTGGACGTGGCGGCCGCCGGCGCCGACGCGACGGTGCAGACCGACAACGTGCTCGCCGGCAAGATTTCGTGCCAGTTCCTGGCCGACGCGATCGGCCACAAGGGCAACGTCGTGATCGAGAACGGGCCGCAGGTCTCCGCCGTCATCGACCGGGTCACCGGCTGCAAGCAGGTGCTGGACAAGGACCCCGGCATCAAGCTGCTGTCGTCCGACCAAGACGCCAAGGGCTCACGCGACGGCGGGCTGAACGTGATGCAGGGCTACTTGACGCGCTTTCCCAGCATCCAGGGCGTGTTCGCCATCAACGACCCGCAGGCGATCGGCAGCGACCTCGCGGCCAAGCAGCTCAACCGCTCCGGCATCGTCATCACCTCGGTGGATGGGGCGCCGGACATCGTCGGCGCGCTGAAGGGTCCGACGCAGATACAGGCGTCCGCGAGCCAGGACCCGTACGCGATGGGCAAGCTGGCGGTGCAGACCGGGGTGGAGATCATGAACGGCAAGAAGCCGGCCGACCCGATGATCCTGATGACGCCGAAGCTGGTCACCCGCGACAACGTCGGCAGCTACGGCGGCTGGACGCACTGAACCGGCCTGGCTCAGCCGAACGAGCCGACCTCGTGCGTGATGGCGATCGCGATCTCGCGCACGATGTCGAACAGCGCCCGCATCGGGGCGATCATCTCGGTCTGTTCGCGCAGGTAGGAGCTGACCGCCCGAGGCGCCGCCGGTTCGCCGTAATCCTGCTCGGCGATGGAGTCCGTGCTAGCCGGGAAAATTTCGGCGATCAGCTGGAGGGCCGCCGGCACCTCCAGCCGCAGCACCGCGGCCTCGAGGTCCTGCCGGGTCATGCCATGCCGGGCCGAGAACTCCGGGATGCCGGTCGCGAGCAGCCAGATGCGCTGGATCACCGCCAGGCGCAGCGCGTGCAGCAGCACCTCGCGCGGCTTCATGCAGGGCGGGTCCGGCCACGCGGCGCGCAGGGCCAGGTGATCGGCCTGCACGCGCCGGAACATCGCCTGCACGTCCGCCCATAAATCCAGCCGCTCCAGCGCGCGCGCGACCGACACCAGCGCCGCCCGGCGGCCCAGCCTGCGCGTGTGCGCCGCGCGGTCGAGCCAGGTGCCCGGGTCGAGGGTGCCGACCACGGCGCGCAGCACGTCGAGGTCGGAGTGCGCGAGGGCATGCCGCGGCAGGTCGAGCGCGCGGCGGAAGCGGCGGCTTTCCGCGTGAAGGTGGTTGAAGGTCTCGGGATGCCGGGCGGCGGCGCTGCCGATGCCCTGCAGCGTGTTCGCGCACCAGCCGAGCTGCTGCAATATCGCGTTGTTGGGGATCGCCCGCAGCTCACGCGGGTGCCGTATCGAGACGGCCTGCGCCATGCCCTCGCTCTGCCGCGCCGCCGGGCGCGAGCCGGTCTTGTCGATCAGGGCGGGACCGAACGCGCCCAGCAGCGCCGCGTAGCCGGGGTCCTCGACCAGCGCCTGCATACCTGCTTGCGCGGTTGCGAAGAAGTCGGCGGCGAAGTCCGGGTCGGCGTAGATCGGGTCCTCGATCGGGCCGGCCGCCGGGTGGAACGCGTGCTCGGCGATGCGCGCGACCGTCGCCAACGCCAGCTCCGGGGTGGCAAATAGCAAGTAGCCGTCGCCGCCCTGGAACGCGCTCTCCTCGCGGACCGGGAGGTTGGCCTGGCTCAGCGCCTGGCGGCTCGCGGTGGGCGACAAGTATTTGAGGCGGTCGGCGAGTGAGCCGGGATGCGCCCCGCGGCCGATGCTCTCGCCGTGGGTGTCGAACAGCACCACCTCGACGCCGGACAGGCCGAAGCGCGCCAGGGTCTCGCCGATCTTGAAGCGCAGCCGCTCGATCAGGTAGCTCGCCGCGACCTGGCCGACGTAGCGCCCAGAATCCGAGTAGCCGAACTGCAGCGCGAGCCGGCCGGTGGCCTTCAGGTAGGCGCACCAGTGCGGGCTCCGCAGCGCCTCCTCCAGCACGCGCTGGCCGCTTTCGAGGGCTTCCGCGGTCTCGAACAGCGGGCTGATCTCGACGTGGCGCTCGATGCCGAACAGCCGCGCCAGCCAGAGGGCAGCGAGCAGGGTGTAGCCGCTCTCGGTCTCGGCGATCAGGAAGCGCACCGGGACCGAGGCGTCCACGTGCTTGACGATCTGCGCGACCGTCATCATCAGCCGCGCCGCCGACGCCTGCTCGGCCATCAGCCCGCCGAAATCGACCGGCACCGGCTCAACCGCATCGAGCGCCGCATTGATCGCAACCAGCAGCGCGCGGCGGTGCGAGGGATCGTCGGCGGCGTCGATCAGGCCCAGACGCTGGCGGACCACGTTGTGCAATTGGGTGGAGTTCAGCCGCACATGGGTGTGGGCCAGCGCCAAGCCATGCGCGGCCAGCCCGGCGCGGGCCACGCTCAGCGCGCGCTGGTCGGCGCCCTCGGCGGCGGCGATCGCGGGCGCGAACAGCTCCAGCAGCGGCGCCGGGGTGGTCAGCGCGTCGTCGCGCCGGCCGACCAGCACGCGGGCGAAGGCGGCCACGGCGGCGGGGTCCGAGCCGGTGGCGGCGTCGATTTGGGCACGCACCGCGTCGAGCGCCACGTCGAGCCGGGCGCGCAGGTCGTCGGTGTGGGGCAGGCCTTCGAGCTGCTTGGCGAGGCGCTCCAGCTGCAGCAGCTTCATCCGCAGGCGCAGGCGCAGCGTATCGGCCCAGCCGATGTCGGTGCGGCCGTCGGTGTCGTAGCCGACCCAGCTCGCCAGCACGATCGGGCGCGGCAGCAACTCGGTCCAGCGCTCCGGCCACACTTGGCTGGCAATGACCAGCAGGGCGTCGTTCAGGCGATCCAGCGCGTCGCGCCCATTGGCGATCGCGGCGTTGGCCTGCGCGAACTCCTCCGGCAAGGTGATCGGCGGCGGACGGTGGCTGGCCAGTTCGGGCGGTGGCGCGCCGCCGCTCGCGATGGCGGCGAGGCCAGCCGCCGCTTCGAGCGCCAGCGAGAAGGTCGGGTGCGCCGTGAACACGGCCGCGTAGCGCGCGCGCTCGACGCTGGAGCGGAACTCGGCCCAGCGGACCGGGCTGTCGGACGGATCGGGGCGGAGCACGGTCTGCGCGACCTTCGCCAGCGCGGCCTGGTTGGCGGCCAAGTCGGTGCCGCCGACATAGGCCGCCAGCGCGCGCGCACGGTCGCCGAACGCTTGGTCGCGAAGCTGGCGGACGATGGCCGAGATCGACCCGGCGTCGAGTTCGCCGTCGTCGATCATGCGGGTGATCGCGAGCGCCACCGACATCACCGGATTGCCGAACGGGTCCTCGTCCGATTGCGCGAGGCGGCGCACGACCAGGGCGAGCAGGCCGTCGATCTCGGGGGCGGGGCCGTGGTCCATGGACGGGATGATGCGCTGCACCATGGCGATATGCCTAGTCATACATGCAACCCCTCTCGTGATGTTGCATTGCAACAATAACCGCGTGGCCCAATTGGCCAGCGACACACCTCAGGAACACTGCGATGACGCTTTCCCGAAATTTGCTCGCCTGCGCCGCCGGCCTCGCCGCCTTGGCAGTCGCCAACACGGTCGCCGCGCGCCGGGCGGAACGCCGGCACCCGCCCGAGGGGCGCTTCGTCGACGTCGACGGCGTGCGGTTGCACTACACCGACCGCGGCGCCGGCCGCCCAATCGTGCTCATCCACGGCAACGCCACGTCCGGACAGGATTTCTATACCAGCGGGGTCGCCGAGGTGCTGGTCCGGACCAACCGGGTCATCAGCTTCGACCGCCCCGGCTCCGGCTACAGCGAGCGTCCGCGCGGGCATGCCTGGACGGCGGGACAGCAGGCCGAGCTGCTGCACAAGGCGCTCGCCAAGCTGGACGTGCGGCGGCCGGTGGTCGTCGGCCACTCGTGGGGAACCGTGGTCGCCCTCGCCCTCGCCCTCGACCATCCCGCCGATACGGCCGGATTGGTGCTGCTGTCGGGCTACTACTTCCCGACGGTGCGCCTGGACGCCCCGCTGGTGGCGCCTGTCGCGATCCCGTTCCTGGGCGACGTCCTGCGCTACACCGTTTCGCCGGTGCTGGGCTGGCTGCTCATGCCGGGCTTCAAGCGGATGCTGTTCGCGCCCGCCCAGGTCCCAGCGCGGTTCAGGCAGGAGTATTCCTCCGCCATGGCGCTGCGCCCGTCCCAGGTCCGGGCGACGGCGGTGGACGGCACGCTGCTGGTTCCGAGTGCCGCTGCCTTGTCCGGCCGCTACGGCGAATTGGAGATGCCGGTCGTGATCATGGCCGGGGACGGCGACAAGATCGTGGGCAACCGTCAAGACAGGCGGCTGCAACGTGCCGTCCGCGGCAGCCGCCTGGAGATCGTCGAGGGCGCCGGGCACATGGTTCACCACCTCGCCTCGCGGAAGGTGGTCGACGCCATCGCCGAGGTGGAGCGGCGCGCGGGCGACGGCGTGGTGCAGGGACGCCCGCTCGCCGCCTGAGCTAATCCCCGCCGGCAGGGATCATGCCCCCCATGCCTTGATCGGCGCGGGCGGTCGTCAACGCACGGCCGCCCTTGCTGACCCACTTGCCGACCCAGTAGCGCTGGGCGACGTACAGCACCGCGCAGACCACCACCGCTAGGCCTGCGAAGAACATGAACCCCCCGGCGAAGCTGCCGGTCAGCTGCTTCGAGAAGCCCATCGCATTGGGCAGGATCGAGCCGCCGAGCGCGCCGATCTCGCCGATCATGCTACTCGCCACCGCGGTCGAGAGCGGCCACCGCAGGGGCACCAACTGGAACAGCGCACCGTTCCCGGCGCCAAGGGCGGCGAAGATCGCCATGAACAGCAGCGTCGTCAGCAGCAGCGACGGGGTGGACGTCAGCGCCAGGAACAACGCCGCCACGCACAGCAGCACGACCGAGAGCGCCACGATGCCGCCGATCCGGTCCGCCATGTAGCCGCCGACGACCCGCACCGCGCTGCCCATCACGGCCGCGAGCATGGTGAGCTGCGCCGCCTCGACCTTGGTCACGTGGAACTGGTCGTAGAAGAACGTCGGCAGGAACGCCGACAAGCCGATGAAGCCCCCGAAAGTGATGATGTACACGGCGTTGAACACCCAGCCATCGGCCTGGAACAAGCAGGCGAGATGCTGCTTGATGCTCTGGTGCTCGTTGTCCGGCGGCTCCTTGGCGAACACGGCCATGACCGCGAGCGGCACCAGCATGAACACCGCGGCGAAGCCGTACACGCTCTGCCAGCCATACTTCTGGGCCAGCGGCGGGGCGAGCAGCAGGGCGATGACGGTGCCGGAGTTGCCGGCGCCCGCGATACCCATGGCGAGCCCCTTGTGCTCCGGCGGGAACCAGCCGGAGCCGAGCGACAAGGCCACGCCGAAGCTGGCCCCGGCGACGCCGAGCAGCACGCCCATCGCCAGCGCGTCGCTGAAGGTGTTGACGAAGAACAGGCCCCACAGCATGGCGACGATGATCAGCGACATCTCGACCATGGCGGCGTTCTTGCGGCCGATATACTGCGCGATGACGCCGAGTGGGAAACGCATCAGCGCGCCCGCCAGGATGGGGAGCGACACCATCAGCCCGGTTTGCGTGGGCGTCAGCTTGAACGCTTCGGTGATGAACGGCCCCATGGCGCCGTTCAGCACCCAGACGGCGAAGCAGAAATCGAAGTAGAGGAAGGCCGCGAACAGCGTCGGCGGATGGCCTGATTTCAGGACGGCGCGGATATTGGCCAAAATTGCGGTCTCCAGAGGATCCGGGGTTGAAATGTCACGCGGGAACGAGCGCCGCCTGCCGCGAGCCGATCAGCGCGGCGATCTCGGGCCGGCACGAGCCGCAGTTCGTGCCGGCGGCGGTGGCGTGGCCGACGGCGGCGACGGTGCCGCAGCCGGCGTCGATGGCGGCCCGGATGACGCCGGCCCCGACACCCATGCAGACGCACACCGGCGGCTCCGGCAGGTGGCCGCACATGGGCCGGCCGGCGAGCAATGCGCGACGCTCGGCCGGGTCGATGCGGTCGCGGGCGAACAAACCCATCAGCCAGTCGCGCGGGGGCAGCGCGTGGTCGGGGCCGGTGAACACGCAGGCGTGCAGCCGGCCATCTTCCAGGGCGGCGGAGCGGAACACCGAACTCGCCGGGTCGCGCAGGGCCATCCAGGCCGCCGGACCGCCGAGACTGCGGACCAGCATCGCGTGCGCGTCGGCAGCGCGGCCGGGCCCGGCCAGTTCGTGCCGCCAAACGCCGTCCCCCGGGATCACGGCGCACCACGGGGCGAGCGTGGCCCCGAGCGGTTGGCGGGAGAGGACGAAGCCGTGCCAGCCCATCGGAGCCGGCGCGACACGGACGGGAGTGTGCTTGAACTCCGGCTGGCCGCTGACTGGGTCGGCCGCCGGGTTGACGGCGGTGTTGATCCGCCCGGCGCCGCAGAAGCGTGCCGTCCAGTGCATCGGCGCGAACACCGTGCCCCGGCGCAGCCCGCGGTCGTGGCGCACACGGAGCATGCCGCCGCCCCAGGCGCTGTCGACCTGGGCGAGGCCGCCATCGGCCAGGCCCGTCGCGTCGTCCGGATGGATGGACAGGAACGGCTCGCCGATGTGGCGGAACAGGCGCGGCGCCTTTCCCGTGCGGGTCATGGTGTGCCACTGGTCGCGCACCCGGCCGGTCATCAGCGCCAGTGGGAACGCCTCGCTCGTGGCATGGGCGGGCGGGCGGGGCACGGTCGGCACCAGCCGCGCGCGGCCCGACGGGGTGGGGAAGCCGCCCTTGCCGAACAGGCGCGACAGCGGGATGCGCTTGGCCGGCCGCGGCCAGCGCAGCGGCGCCATCGCTGCGTACTCGGCGTCGGTCAGGTCGGCCAGGGTGCCGATGTCGAACAGCCGCGCGCCGTCGTTACCGGTCCCGCTGAGCGCCGCATGCTCGCGGAAGATGTCGGCCGGTCCCGCCCAGGCGAACGCGCGGCCATGGCCGAGCCGCGCCGCCACCTGGGCCAGCGCCCACCAATCGGGCCGTGCCTCTCCGGGACGCGGCAGGAACGCGCGCTGGCGGCTGATGACCCGCTCGCTGTTGGTGACGGTGCCGTCCTTCTCGCCCCAGGCGAGGGCGGGCAGCCGGACATGGGCCAGGTCGGCCGTGTCGCTCTCGGCCACGCACTCCGACAGCACGACCAGGTCGCAACCAGCCAGCGCCCGCCGCACCGCCGCGCCGTCCGGCATCGAAACCGCCGGGTTGGTGCCGACGATCCAGACCGCCTTGATCCGCTGCTCGGCGACCGCCGTGAACAGCGAGACCGCCTTCAGCCCGGGACGGTGCGCGAGCTGCGGCGCGTCCCAGAAATCCCGCAGCAGGCGCCACTCGGCGGGGCGGCCGAACTCCAGGTGCGCCGCCAGCAGGTTGGATAGCGCGCCGACCTCCCGCCCGCCCATCGCGTTCGGCTGGCCGGTGACGCTGAACGGCCCGGCGCCGGGCTTGCCGATGCGTCCGGTGAGCAGATGCACGTTGAGGATGGCGTTGACCTTGTCCACCCCGGACGAGGACTGGTTCACACCCTGGCTGAACATCGTCACCACCCGCTCGGTGCGGGCGAACCAGTCGAAGAACATGGCGACGTCGGCGGTCGGCAGGCCGCACACGGCAGCCGTCTCCGCCACCGTCCCGCCGGTGGCGACGGCGTCGGCCACGTCGTCGAGGTGGACGGCATAGCCGGGGTCGGCGAACCCGCCCTTGTGCAGGTGGCGCAGCAGGCCGGCGAACAGCGCCACGTCCGTGCCCGGCCGCAGCGGCAGATGCAGGTCCGCCCCCTCGCACGTCGCGGTCCGGCGTGGATCGACCACCACCACGCGCATCTGCGGCCGGACCGCCTGCGCCGCGACGATGCGCTGGTGCAGCACCGGGTGGCACCAGGCGGTGTTGCTGCCGACCAGCACCAATAGGTCCGCCGCCTCCAAATCCTCGTAGATGCCGGGGACGATGTCCTCGCCGAACGCGCGGCGGTGCCCGGCGACCGCGCTGGCCATGCACAGGCGGGAATTGCTGTCGATGTTGGCGGTGCCGAGGAAGCCCTTGGCCAGCTTGTTGGCGGCGTAGTAGTCCTCGGTCAGCAGCTGTCCCGACACGTACAGCGCCACGCTGTCCGGCCCGTGCGCGGCGATGGCGTCGGCGAACCCGGCCGCGACCCGGTCGAGTGCGGCATCCCACGTCGCGCGGACGCCGCCGATCTCAGGGTGCAGCAGCCGCCCGTCGAGCGACAGCGTCTCGCCGAGCGCGGTTCCCTTGACGCACAGGCGCCCGCGATTGGCCGGGTGCGCCGGGTCGCCGGCGATCGCGGCGCGGTCCGGCCCCTCCGGCCGCGCCAGCACGCCGCAGCCGACGCCGCAGTACGGGCAGGTGGTGCGGACCTCCATCAGTACACGTCGCGCAAGTAGCGGCCTTGGCGGGCCAGGGCGATCATCCAGTCCTTGGCTTGCGCCTCGTCCAGCCCGCCCTGCCTGGCGGCGATGTCGCGTAGGGCGGCGTCGACGTCCTTGGCCATCCGCATGGCGTCGCCGCAGACATAGAAATGCGCCCCGTCCTGCAGCCAGCGCCACAGGTCCGCGGCGTGCTTGCGCATCAGGTCCTGGACATACACCTTCCGGGCCTGGTCGCGGGACCAGGCGGTGTCCAGGCGGGATAGCGTGCCGTCCGCCAGCCAAGCCTTGAGCTCGTCCGCGAACAGGAAGTCGGTCGCCTCATGCTGGTCGCCGAAGAACAGCCAAGCTCGGCTGGCGACCTGCAGGCCCGCCCGTTCCTGCAGGAAGGCGCGGAACGGGGCGATGCCGGTGCCGGGGCCGACCATGATGACCGGGGTGGCGGGGTCGGCCGGGAGGCGGAAATGGCTTTTCTGGACGTTCGCCAGGATTTCGCCGTGCGTCGCCGCCCGGTGCGCCAGGAACGACGACGCGATGCCGTGGCGCACCCGGCCGCGCCGCTCCGCCCGCACCACGCCGACACACAGATCGACCTGGCCCACTGCCGCCCTTGGGCTTGAGGCGATGGAGTACAGCCGCGGCTTCAAGCTCGGCAGCGACTTCACCAGGTCGAACAGGCGCGGCCGGGCGGAGGGGAACGCGTGCAGCAGGTCCAGCAAGTCGGCATCGGCGGGCTCGGCGCCGTCGTCGCCGTCGGCCAGCCGGCGGATGGGGGCAGCCTCGGCGGCGTTGCTGGCGGACATCGCCAGGAGGTCCAGCGTACGGTCGAGCGGCCGGGCGATGTCGAACTGCCAGGTCAGCGCCTCGCGCGCCGTTCGCATGGTGCCGTCCGGGCACGGCGCCAGCTCGGTCCCAGCCGCGCCGAGCGTGCGGAGGCAGGCCTCCACCAGGTCCGGGTCGTTGGGGGCGAGGATGCCGAGGGAGTCGCCCGGCTCGTAGGCGAGGCCGGAGGGGGACAGGTCGATCCTGACGTGCCGGACGTCCTTGGCCGAACGCTCCCCCGTCAGCCGGTCGGCCGCCAGCACCCGCACCGGCATCCCGAGCGGGGCGGCCGGCGCTGGCGTCGCGACCGGAGCGGGCGTGTCCGCCGGCCGTTCCGCCAGCAATTCCTTCAGCTTCTTGCTGGTCGGCTTGGCGCCGGGCACGCAGAGCGCCGCCGAGGTCTCGACGCCGCTCGCCAACGCTTCGGCGTAGGTTTGGCAAAGATAGCCGCACTGGCCGCAGTCGAGCTGGGCCATCGCCGCCATCAGCGTGCGCTCGAACGGGCGGCCGTCGGCGAGGGCCAGCCGCTCGTCCAGGTCGAGCGCCGGGTCGTGCCAGGGGAAATCCTCCTCGGCCGCGGCGGGGCCGGCGACCGAGACGCCAGCCTCGGCGGCCCCGTACAGCCCAGCCAGGAAGCCGTTCAGCCAGGCGCGCTGGGCGGGAGAGAATGGCGCGCTGTCCGGGATCACCGGGCTGCCCAAGGAAGTCCCCGGCGGCGCCATCGCGTTCATGCCGCGGCTCCGGCGATCGCGGCCAAGGCCGCGTCCGGCTGTGCGGCCGACCATGCCTGGAAGCCCTGCCCGTCCGTCCGCTCCGCCATCCAATGCCGCAGCAGCGACAGCACCACGGGCGGCAGCTCGTCGGCCGCCACGCCCGGGCAGATCAGCCGACCGATCGCCTGGTTGGCCCCGGCCCCGCCGCCGACGTGCAGGTCGTAGCCCTCCACGAGGTCGTCGCCGCGCTCCACCTTCGCGCCGAGCAGGCCGATGTCGGCGATGTAGTGCTGGGCGCAGGAGTGGTGGCAGCCGGTCAGGTGGATGTTGACCGGGCCGTCGAGGGCGATCCGCTGTTCCAGCCAATCGACCAACGACGCCGCGTGGCCCTTGGTGTCGGACGCCGCGAATTTGCAGCCGCCGCTGCCGGTGCACGCCACTAGCCCGGCGCGCAGCGGCCCGGCGGCGTGGCCCAGCCCCAGCGCCCCGATCGCCGCCAGCGCCGCGGGCACGCGCTCGTCCGCGATGTCGCTGATGAGCAGGTTCTGCCACACCGTCAGCCGGATCGTCCCGGAACCGAAGCGGTCGGCGATATCGGCCAGGCCGCGCATCCGCTCGGCCGTGATCCGCCCGACCGGGACGACGACGCCGACATAGGACAGGCCCGGCTGCTTCTGCGTGTGGACGCCGACATGGGCGCTGCGCGATTGCGGCGGCACGGGCAGCAGCGCCGCATCCGGGACGCGGGTGAGCGGACGGCCCAGCTCCGCCTCGACGGCAGCGAGGAAGCGGTCGAAGCCCCAGGCGTCCAGCACGTATTTCAGCCGTGCCTTGCTCCGGTCGGTGCGGTCGCCGCTGGCGATGAACACGCGCAGGATGGCGTCGCACACCGGCGTGGTGTCGGCCGGGGCCACGATCACCCCCGTGCCCCGGGCGAAGTCCTTGTGCCCGGTGATGCCGCCGAGGGCGAGCCGGTAGTACACGCCGGGCTCGACGCCGAAGCCGGCCGCGACTGGCGCCGCCGTGAAGGCGACGTCGTTGGTGTCCTCCAGCACGGGCACGGTGCCGCTGCCGTCGAAGGCGATGTTGAACTTGCGCGGCAGGCCGAACAGCTCGCGGTGGTTCAGGATGTGGTGGTGGATGCGCCGGGCGTCTGGCCGCGTGTCGAGCAACTCCTGGCGGTCGATCCCCGCGGTCGGGCTGCCGGTGACGTTGCGGACGTTGTCGGCGCCGGCGCCGCGGGAGGTCAGGCCGAGGTCGGCGAGCCGGGTCAGCACCTCCGGCGCCGCCGCCGCGCCGATCTCGCGCACCTGCAGGTTGGCGCGGGTGGTGATGTCGGCGTAGCCGCCGCCCAGCTCCGCCGCGAGGTCGGCCACGCCGCGGAGCTGCAGCGAGTTCAGGATGCCGCCGGGCATGCGCATGCGGCACATGAAGCTGTTCTGCGCGGGCGCCACGAAGAACAGGCCGTGGAACTTGGTCAGGAACACGTCGGTCCCCTTGGGGAAACGGCCGTCTGCCGCAAGCGCGCTGATCTCGGCGAAACGGTCGAGCGGGTGGCCCTTCCGCTTGGCCTGCTCCTCCGGGGTCAGCTTGCCGCCCTCGGCGACGGCGCGGTCCTGCGCGGCACGCTGGAGGTCGCCGGGGTCGGCCGGCTCGCCGCGGCTCCCGGTCAAGGGGCCGCGCTTGGCCTCCACCCCGGCCATGAAGCCCTTGAGGTATTCCTGCTGCGTGGCCGAGAACGGCTGGTCGTTCATGCGGCCCACTCCGCGGGAGCGAACGCCGGACCGAACGGCAGCGCCGCGCGCGCCGCCTCGATCGGCTGACGTTGCGCGATCAGGCGAAGGTACCAGGGCGCGTCGGCGACCTCGCCGTACAGCATCGCGCCCACCAGCCTGCCGTCCCGCACCAGCAACCGGCGGTACTGCCCGGCGTCGGCATCCTCCATCACGATCGCGTCGTCGCCCTCGACCTCGCCCGCCGACCAGACGCCGGCCCCGGCGACCTTGAGCGCGGTCGCGTCCGAGGCGGCGACGTAGCGGCGTGCCTCGCCGAGGATGGCGGCGGCGGCAACCTCGGCCTGCTCCAAGGCAGGGGCGACGAGGCCGATGCAGAGTCCGTCGTGCTCGGCGCACTCGCCGATGGCCCAGACCGCCGGATCGCCGGTGCGCATGGACGCGTCCACCACGACGCCGCGGCCGACTACCAGGCCGGCTTCGCGCGCGAGCGTGGTCTCCGGGCGGATGCCGACCGCCATGACCACGATGCCGGCGGGGATGCGGCGCCCGTCGGCGAGCAGCACGGCGCCGGGCTCGATCGCCGCCGTCTTCGCCCCGGTCAGGACCGCGATGCCCTGCCGCTCCAGCCGCTGCCGGAGCAGCGCGGCGGCGGCGGCGTCCAGCTGGCGTTCCATCAGCCGGTCGACTGCGTGCAGGATCGTGACGGACGCCCCCCGCCTGGCGAGGCCGGACGCGGCCTCCAGCCCGAGCAGCCCGCCGCCGACCACGACCGCGGCGCCGCCGGTGCCTGCGTGGGCGAGCATGGCGCGCACGTCGTCGAGGGTGCGATAAGCCATGACGCCGGGACCATCGATGCCAGGGACTGGCAGGCGCACCGGACGCGCGCCGGTCGCAAGCACCAGGGCGTCGTAGGGCAGGCGTTCGCCGTCCTGGAGGGTGATCGCCTTGCCCGCGCGGTCGATGCTCACGACGCGGACGCCGGGCCGCCAGGCGACGCCTCGATCGGCAAGCTGCCGCGGCGAATGGGTAATGAGGGCGGGCTCGTCGAGATCGCCGGCGAGGTACTGGCTCAGCGCCACCCGGTTGTAGGGATGCACAGGCTCCGCGCCGACGAGAGCGACCGACACTCCTGCCCGGGCGGCGAGCCGCTCGGCGCAGCGCACGCCCGCGGGGCCGGCACCCACGATGACCACGCGGATCATGATCCCCGCCACCTCGCAGCGCGGTCGATCGTGCATATCGGCTTCAATGGAAAAGACCCATAAGCGGATTATAGGTCTCTGATACGATGCCGAAAGCCGTAATGCCCGGGAAAAGGGCCGCCCTACGCCCGATTAGTCTACATTATCGGCGTACTTTGGTATATTGCACAATAAACAACCATTTCTGGTCGAACTACACTGCCAACGCGAACTCGTCTCAGTTCGCCACCGGCAAGTCCGACGCCCGTACAGTCCCTTTCTGGCTGCTGAAGCTCAGCTCCTGCGACCCGCCCTGCGATTGCGACACCCCGCTGATGCGGTGATCGCCGCTGTCGTACACCGTGACATCGCCGGCTTGTTCCACCGCCACCCGGCGCGTGTCCGGGAAGCACGCGTAGCGCATGCCGTCCTGCGAGCCGGTCGCGGACGGACGGCCAAGACCTTGGGGCCACCAGTCGCCGGGGCGGGCACTGGCCCGGTCGTGCGCCGGCGCGGGCGCATCGGCGCTGCCCTGCGCCAGTTCGGCGCACAGCGCGTTCACCTTGTCCTTCAGCGCCGTGTTGAACATGTCGCCGACCTGGGTCATGCCGCCCATGGACCACTGGCCCATGCCGCCCAGGTCGGCGTGGCTGAACTGCGCCTGCCGGCCGCCGCCCCGGTGCAGCGCGTCCCGCAGCGCCTCGATTGCCGCTACGCTCACGCCGTGCTTGCGGGCCAGCTCCTCCGCCGAGGCCATCAGGAGCGCTCGCCCGCGTTGGTCTGCTGCTGCACCTCGGGCGCGGGCTTGTCCGCCGCCGGGTTCTGCTCGAGCGGCTCGTAGTTCTCCGTCGCGTCCCCGGCGCCGAACTGGCCGTGGTTGCCGGGAAGCTTGGGTTTGTCCTTCTCGTCCTCAGCCATCGGTCGCCCTCCATTCGGTTGCTCGGGAAACAGACGCGTGGGAGCGGCCAAGGTTTGCCAAGGGTTATCGAACCACGCTGCCGCACCACCTGCGGAAGGGCCGCATCCCTGGGGCCGCACAGCCATGGAGCCCGCATTGGCCGATCCGACCCGCTTGCTGATCGTCTTCTATTCCCGCTCCGGCTCGGTCGAGGCGCTCGCCCTCGCGGCAGCGGACGGCGCGCGGGAGGCGGGCGCGGAGGTGCGCCTGCGCCGGGCGCGCGAGGTGGCGGACGAGGCGTCAATGGGCCAAGTCAAAGGCTGGCTGGACGAAGCGAGGCGGCAGAACGCCTTGTACCAAGCGCCCACCAAGGACGACGCCGAGTGGGCGGACACCATCTTGTTCGGCGCTCCCTGCTATTTCGGCAGCATGGCCACGGAGCTGAAGAACTTCTTCGACCAGCTCGGCCCGCAGTGGAAGCGCGGCGCGCTCGCCGGCAAGGTGGGCGGCGCGTTCGCCACCGCATCCTGGCCGCATGGCGGGACCGAGGTGGTCACGCTGTCGCTGTACGCCCCGATGGCGCATCTCGGCATGGTGATCGTGCCCACCGGCTACACCGACGAGGCGATGCTCGAAGCCGGCTCGCCGTACGGTGCGTCGGCCATCGTCGGGGCCGAGAACCGCCCGCCGCGCGAGGCGGATTTCGACGCGGCCCGGCACCAGGGACGCCGCATGGTGGCGATCACCGCAGCCCTGGTCGCCGCCGGGGAGATGCCCAGCCGCGCCGAGCCCAGTCGCGCCGAGCCCAGCCGCGCCGAGCCCAGCCGCGCCAAGCATTGACGGCCGCGCAACGGTCGTGGTGAACCTGGCGCGTCATGGACACACCGGAGCGCCTGCCCGATAGCGGCCACGCCTGGCGGCACCTGGCCCTCCTGCTGCTCATCGGCACGATCGGCAGCGGCGGCATGTGGAGCGTAGTCGTCGTGCTGCCCGCCGTGCAGGCGGAGTTCGGCGTGGCGCGCGGGGCGGCGGCGCTGCCGTATACCCTCACCATGATCGGCTTCGGCCTGGGCGGCGTGCTGATGGGCCGGGTGGCGGACCGGCACGGCATCCGCCGGCCCGTGCTGTTCGGCGGGGCGGCGCTCGGGGTCGGCTACATCGCGGTCAGCCACTCCGCCAATTTGTGGCAGTTCGCCGTCCTGCACGGATTGCTGGTCGGCGCGCTGGGCAGCTCGGCGATGTTCGCGCCGCTGATCGCCGACGCGTCGCTGTGGTTCGTGCGCCGCCGCGGCATCGCCATGGCCATCGCCGCCTGCGGCAACTACCTGGCGGGCGTGTTCTGGCCGCCGGTGGTGGAGCACTTCGTCAGCGTGGCCGGCTGGCGGCAGACGGAATTGTGGGCCGGGGTGTTCTGCCTCGCCACCCTCCTGCCGCTCGCGCTGCTGCTCGGGCGGCCCCCCACCATGCGCGCCGGCCCGGCGACGGCACGCGGCGCTCCGCTCGGCGCCGCCGCCCTGGGGATGTCATCGAACGCGCTGATGGCGGCGCTGCTCGTCGCGGGGGTGGCCTGCTGCGTGGCGATGTCGATGCCGCAGGTCCACATCGTCGCCTACTGCGGCGACCTCGGCTACGGCCCGGCCCGCGGCGCGACGATGCTGTCGCTGATGCTCGGCTGCGGCATCGTCAGCCGCATCGGGTCGGGGTTCCTCGCGGACCGGATCGGCGGCATCGCCACGCTGCTGATCGGCTCCGCCCTGCAAGGCGCGTCGCTGGCGCTGTACACGGCGTTCGACAGCCTGGCCTCCCTGTATGTCATCTCGGCGCTGTTCGGCCTGGTGCAGGGCGGGATCGTGCCATCCTACGTGGTCATCGTGCGGGAGTACTTCCCCGCCAGCGAGGTCGGCGTGCGCGCGGGCCTGGCCATCATGGCGACGCTGTTCGGCATGGCGCTGGGCGGCTGGCTGTCGGGGGTGATCTTCGACACCACCCACTCCTACACCGCCGCCTTCGCCAACGGCGTTGCCTGGAACCTCCTCAACGGCTCCATCGCGCTCACCCTCCTGCTCCGCAGCCGGGGCGTCTCCCGCAACCGCATCGCCGTTCCAGCGGGCCAGGGCAAGGGTTAGGCGACGAGCGAGCCGGGCACCCTCAGCCAACCCGCTCCGGCTGGCGGGAGGCGGCTGCGGACAGCGCTTGCCCGACCTTCTGCCGCCGCGAGAACTCCATCGCGCCGTCCTCGATCTTGCCGAACCGCAGGGCGACCAAGTCCTTGGCGTAGTTCTGGTGCAGCTTCCACGGCGTCTTGGAGCCCTGCCGCGGGAACTGGTCCAGCGCCCGCTGCACATAGCCGGACGTGAAATCCAGGAGCGGGATTTCGGTCACGTCGGCCGCCCGGCGCGGCGTGCACTGCGCGTAGCCCCGGCGGTCCATGTGCTTCAGCAGCCGGCACACGTACTCGCACGTCAGGTCGCTCTTGAGGGTCCAGGACGCGTTGGTGTAGCCGAACGCGGAGGCGAGGTTGGGCACCCCGCTGTACATCATGCCCTTGTAGTTCATCGTCTTGGTGAGATCGACGCGCTCGCCGTCCACCTCGACCTCCATCCCGCTCATCAGCTGCAGCCTCAGCCCCGTGGCGGTGACGACGATGTCCGCGTCCAGCTCGGCGCCGGAGCGCAGCTTGAGGCCACGCTCGGTGAAGCTCTCGATGTGGTCGGTGACCACCGACGCCGTGCCGGCCTTGATGGCCTCGAACAAATCGGCGTCGGGCACCAGGCAGAGCCGCTGGTCCCATGGGTTGTACGTCGGGGTGAAGTGGGTGGCGACGTCGTACTCGGCCCCGAGATGCCCGCGCACCAGGTCGATGATGCCCTGCTTGACCCGCGCCGGCTTGTTTCGGGCCATGTTGAAGAAATACATGCCGAGCAGCACGTTCTTCCACCGGGTCAGGCCGTACGCCAGCTTGGCCGGCAGCCGGCGCCGCAGCCAGTTGGCGATGGCGTCCTCGGCCGGCCGGGACACGACATAGGTCGGCGAGCGCTGCAGCATCGTGACGTGCCCGGCGCGCCGGGCCAGCTCCGGCACCAGGGTGACGGCGGTGGCGCCGCTGCCGATCACCACCACGCGCTTGCCCGCGTAGTCGAGGTCCTCCGGCCATGTCTGCGGATGCACGACCTGGCCGGCGAAGCGTTCCAGGCCGAGGAAATCGGGCGTGTAGCCGCCGGCGTAGTCGTAGTAGCCGCTGCACGTGAGCAGGAAGCCGCAGGTGAGGCGCACGCTCTCGGCGTCCGGACCCCGCTCGATCTCGACCGTCCAGGCCGCGTCCGCCGAGGACCACGACGCCCGCTTGACCCGGTGCTGGAAGCGGATATGCCGGTCGACCCCGTACGACGCCGCCGCCTCGCGCACGTAGTTCAGGATCGCCGGGCCGTCGGCGATGGCTTTCGCCTCCCGCCACGGCCGGAACGAGTAGCCGAGGGTGTACATGTCGGAGTCGGAGCGGATTCCGGGATACCGGAACAGGTCCCAGGTGCCGCCCAGCCGGTCGCGGCCTTCGAGCACCGCGTAGGTCTTGCCAAGGCAATTGAGGGTCAGGTGGCACGCGGCTCCGATGCCGGACAGCCCGGCGCCCACGATCAGCACGTCGAAGTGTTCAGGACTCACGAGCGGTCTTCCCTTGTCGGCCTACTCCACCGTAGATGACCCCGCCGTCGCGCTCGCACAACTGGCCGCCACCGGCATGCGTCGGTGCGGCCCTCGCGGTCAGTGGGTCCAGGCCACGCCGTCGCCGTGGCGGATGACGCCGTCCCGCAGCACCTCGGCATAGACGCCGGCGCACGGTTGATAGCCGAAGCCTGGCACATCGACGCGGTTGCGCTCGGCCGCCGTTCGGAGTGCCCCAGGACGCGAGGGCAGCGCGCCATGGGCCAGCGCCGGGACAGCGCAGCGCGGGGTCTGCAGGATGACGCGCAAGATCGCCTCGCCGACCTGAAGGGTGCCGCCGAGCCATGCGTTCTCGGGGAACCAGGCCGTGCCGGAGGGCGAGCGGATCACGATGTTGGGGCGGTAGCGAGCCGCCTCGCCGCCGTCGAGGCCGTCGAGCGTCGCCGAGGTGACGAGGTGGAGCGGCGCGTAGTCGAGGAAGCTGCCCGGCGGCGCGGCGGCGCCCAGCACGAGGATGTCGGAGGCGACGTCCGCGTCCAGGCCCGCGGCGAGCTGCGCTTCGGGATGGGACCGGTCGATTTCGACCGCGGCCGGTGGCGTGCCGGACAGGCGCACCGCCCGGGCGGTCAACGCCGAGAGACGGTCGTCGAGCGCCGGGTCGCCGGCGCGGTGGACGGCGCCATCGGGCAGGCTGATCTCGACCGCGCCGTCGTCCAGGGTCCGGGCGCCACAACCGAGCAGGCCGCGCCACAGCTTCGGCCGTTTCGCGCTCGCGACCTTGCCCGTGGCGGCGTCGAGGATGGCCCAGGCGCGATCGCCTGCCGCGCCGCGCTGCGACACCGCGAGGGCGCCGCAGCCTTCGCCGAGCATGGACTTCACGGGGTAGCGGTACAGGGTCGCGACGGTGCCGACGTGCTGCTCGTTCGTCACTGGGCCAGAAGCTCCTTCAGCTTTGCGTCGACGAACCGAACGTCCTCGGGGTTGGTGCCCGGGCCGCCCGCGAAATGGCCCCAGATCGACGGGATCACCACCAGCTCGGCATTCGGCATATGGCTGACCTCGAACTGGCTGTCCTCGGGCGGGAAATACAGGTCGGTCCGGCAGGGCATCACGAGGGCCTTGGCCTTGATGGCGGCGAGCGCGCGGGGGAAATCGCCGCCGTACAGCTCGTTGGCGCTGATGTCGCCGTTCTGCCAGGTCCACAGCATGGCCAACAGGTTGTTGGCGTCCTTCGGCAGAAAGAACCCCTCCCAGAAGGCGACCAGGAAATCCTCCAGCGACGAGTAGCCGAGCGCCTTGCGGTCGAGCTCCTCGCGGTAGAACGCCTGCGAGAACCCCCAGCCGGCATACACCCGCGCCATCGCCCGCAGCCCTTTCTGCGGTTTCGCGTCGTACCAGCCGTCGGCGAACGCGGCGTCCGCGGTCAGCGCCGCCTTCACACCCTCCAGGAACACGAAATTGTGCCGCGAGCACTTCGCCGAGCCGCAGAACGGCGCGATCCGCTCCACCATGTCCGGGTACAGCGCGCCCCAGTGGAAGGTTTGCAGCGCGCCCATCGACCACCCGGTCACCAGCCGGAGCCGCTCGATGCCGAATGCCTCGGTCACCAGCCGGTGCTGCGCCCGCACGTTGTCGCAGGCCGTCACCTTGGGGAAGCGCGGCCCGTTGTACGGCTCCGGCGTGTTGCTGGGCGACGACGACAGCCCGTTGCCGAGCATGTTGGGCACGATGATGAACTGCGTCGCCGGGTCGAGCGCCATGCCGGGCCCGATCAGCCACTCGTTGTCCGGATGCTGGCCCGAGTACCAGGTGGGGTAGACGATGGCGTTGTCCTTGGCGGCGTTCAGCGTGCCGAAGGTTTTATAGGCCAGCCGGCAGTCGCGGATCGTGGCGCCGCCCTGCAGCGCCACGTCGCCGAGGTCCATGACCTCATGATCGGCCGCCATCAGTGACCGATCATCCACGGCCGCTGGTTGCCGTGGTGGCCGCCGTGGCTGTGATGGGCGTGGGCGTCGCGGTGCTTCTTGGCGGTGCCGTTCAGGCGGTGCTCGGTCGCCGGCTCGTGGGCGCTCTTCTCGTTTCGGGACTCCGCAATGTAGCGGACCCGGGCGCCCGAGCTGCGGATGTGCGGGCTGGCCAGCGCGCGCGGGGCCAACTCGCCGCACTCCGGGCACTCGTGCGCCGCCGCGGCGTGCATGAGGGGCCGCGACGCCGCGAACGGGCCGCAGTCGCCGCATGAATACTCATAATCGGGCATGGTGCTCTCCCTTCGAAGTGTGGCGGGATGCCTGGGCATCCCGCCGGTCCAGTCACGCGCAGCGGGCGAGGTCCGCCTTGCTCGAATCGACGTGCTTCTGCGGCCCCTGCGCGTTCGGCTTGATGTCGAAGTCGAACATCTCGCAGGGGATCGCCACCGACACGCAGGCGTTCGGGATGTCCACGACCCCGCCGACCCGGCCCTCCACCGGCGCGCACGACAGGATCACGTAGGCTTGCTCCTTCGAGTAGCCGAACTTGGTCAGGTAGTTGATCGCGTTCAGGCAGGCCCGGCGGTACGCCATGGTGGTGTCGTTGTAGTACTGCGTGCCGTCGTCGCCGACGCTGATGCCTTCGAACACCAGGTAGTCCGAGTAGTGCGGGTCGACCGGGCTGGTCTTGAACATCGCCTGCTCGACGCCGTACTTGGTGCAGCCGCCCTTGATCAGGTCGACGTGCAGATCCATCCACCCGGCCATCTCGATGGCGCCGCAGAAGGTGATCTCGCCGTCGCCCTGCGAGAAATGGTAGTCGCCCATCGAGAGCTTGGCGCCCTTCACGTACACCGGGAAATAGATGCGCGAGCCGCGGCTGATGTTCTTGATGTCGCAGTTGCCGCCGTGCTCGCGTGGCGGGATGGTGCGCGCCGCCTCCCGCGCGGCCGTCTGCAGCGCCTCGCCCGTCAGCGAGCCGAGGATGCAGTTCTCCTCCAGCGGGGGCAGCGCCAGCGGCGGCACGCGGTCGGGGTCGGTCGCGATCAGCGCCCGTTCCCGCTTGTTCCAGGCGGCGAGCAGCTCGTGGCTCGGCGCCGTGCCGATCAGCCCCGGGTGCGTGACGCCGGCGAAGCGCACGCCGGGGATGTGGCGCGAGGTCGCGTAGATGCCGTTGAAATCCCAGATCGCCTTACGCGGCTCGGGGAACATGTCCGTGAGGAAGCCGCCGCCGTTCTGGGTGGTGAAGATGCCGGTGTAGCCCCACTCATGGCCGTGGTGCGGGCCGATGTCGAGCACGTCGACCACCAGCATGTCGCCGGGCTCGGCGCCCTGCACGTCGATCGGGCCGAACAGGTGGTGGCACGGCGTCAGGTCGCAGTCTCTGATGTCGCTGGCGTCGTCGTTGTTCTTGATCTGCCCGGCGGTCCAATCCAGCGTCTCGACGCGGAAATTGTCGCCCGGCTTCACGCTGACCACGGGCGGGATATCGGGGTGCCACCGGTTGTGCGGCAGCGGGTTCTGCTCGCGGCCCGATTTGCTCAGGTCAACGGTGATGATCGACTTCGGCATAGGCAGCTCCTTCTTGCAACGACTCGGTCCGCTAGACGGCCATGTGGCGGTGGACCAATTCCTCGGTCAGCTCTGTGGTGGCCCCTGCGGCCGCGACCCTCCCCTTCTCCATGATGACGAACCGCTGCGACGCGCGCCGCGCGAACGCCACGTTCTGCTCGACCAGGACGATCGTGATCCCGCGCTCCTGGTTGAGCCGGATGACGATCTCCTCGATCTCCTCGACCAGGTTCGGCTGGATGCCTTCGGTCGGCTCGTCCAGCAGGATCACCTTCGGGTTCGACAGCAGCGCCCGGGCCAACGCCAATTGCTGCTGCTGCCCGCCGGACAGGTTGCCCCCCATCCGCCCGAGGTGCTCGCGCAGGGCGGGGAACATCTCGAACACGCCCTCGTCGATCGCGCCGCTGGCCTTCGGGTCGGCGAACAAGCCGAGGCGAAGGTTCTCCCGCACCGTGAACCTCGGCAGGATGCCGCGCCCCTGCGGCACCACGCCGATCCCGGCCTTGGCGCGCTGGTCGGTGCGGGCACGGCCAATCTCCACGCCATCCAGGCGGATGCTGCCGGTGCTGCGGTCCATCAGCCCCAGGATCGTCCGGAGCAAGGTGGTCTTGCCGACGCCGTTGCGGCCCAGCACGCTCAGCAGCCCGCCGCGGCCGACGCCCAGGCTGATGTCCTGCAGCGCCCGGCTGTGGCCGTAGAACGCGCTGACCCCCGACAGCTCAAGCACCGCTGATCCCCCCGGAGCCGAGGTAGGCCCGGCGCACCTCGGGGTCGGCCTCGATCTCGCCCACCGTGCCCTGCGCGAGCAGGCGGCCCTGGTGCATGACCGAGATCACGTCGGCGATCTTGCGGATGAAGCCCATGTCGTGCTCGACCACGACCAGCGTGTGGCGGCCCTTCAAGCGAAGGAACAGCTCGGCGGTCTTGTGGGTCTCCTGCGCGGTCATGCCCGCGGTCGGCTCGTCCATGAGAATTAGCGCGCTGTCCTGCGCGATCAGCAGCGCGATCTCCAGCCACTGCGTCTCGCCGTGCGACAGGAACGCGGCCGGCTCGTCCAGGCGGCCGGCGATGCCCACCAGGTCGGCCAGCCGCTCCAGCCCGGCGGCGTCGGCGCCGCGTCCGAAGCGCAGCGCGTTGGCGAACACGCCGACCGACTTGCTGTGCGCGACCTCCAGGTTCTGCCGCACCGTGAGCTCGCGGAACACGCTCGGCACCTGGAACTTGCGGCCCACGCCGGCGCGGGCGATCTGGTGCTCCTCCAGCCGGGTCAGCTCCTTCGCGTCGAGCCGGATCGACCCGGCGGACGGCTTGGCCTTGCCGCAGATCAGGTCCAGGCAGGTGGTCTTGCCGGCCCCGTTCGGCCCGATCAGGCAGCGCAGCTCGCCGCGGTGGACACTCAGGTCGAGGCCGTCCACCGCGCGGAAGCCGTTGAAGCTGACGGACACGCCGCGCAGGTCGAGGTAGTTGGCCCCGCTCACAGGCCCGCTCACAGGACCGTCCCGGCCTGCTTGACCGCCACCACGGCCGCCGGGCGAGACAGCCGCGCGCCGACGGCCTCGGCCAGTCCGGCCAGGCCCTTCGGCAGGAACAGCACGACAACGACGAAAACGGCGCCCATGATCAACGTCCAGCTGTCCAGGAACGTCTTCTCCTCGGACAGCACGTTCTGCATGCCGGCGACGACGATGGCGCCCAAGGTTGCGCCGAGCAGGCTTTCCCGGCCGCCGACCGCGCACCAGATCACGATGGACAGGCTGAGCGGCACGCCCATGAAGGTGGGCGAGGCGAACTCCATCACGACCGTGTAGAGCATCCCCGCGAGGCCCGCGATCGCCGCCGAGACGCAGAGCGCGAAGATTTTATAGTGCGCGACGTCGTAGCCGAAATAGCGCACCCGGGTCTCGCCGTCGCGGATCGCCTGCAGGATCAGTCCGGTCTTGCTGCGGGTGATCGCCAGCGCGCCGAACAGGCTGGCCGTCAGGCACACGGCGACGAGGTAGTAGGTGCTGCGCCCGTAGGCGTCGAAGGTGATGCCGAACAGCTCGAGCTGGGCGAGGTCGGTGAGGCCGTTGAAGCCGCCGGTGTACGGCTGCTGGTCGACCACCAGCAGGTTGCCGACGACCAGGGTGGCCAGGGTGATGATGGCGACATAGACGCCCGTCACCCGGCCCTTGAACATGAACCAGCCGAGCAGCCCGGCAAGCAGCGCCGGAACCGCGACGCCCGCCAGCAGTGCGAACGCGGTGGAGTGGAACGGCGCCCACAGCCACGGCAGCGTCGCGACGTTGTTCCAGACCATGAAGTCCGGCAGCCCGCCCGCGCCCGTCTGCACGGGAATGGTGCGCAGCTTCAACGTCATCGCCATGCAGTAGGAGCCGAGGCCGAAGTTGAGCGCCTGGCCCAGGTTGAGGATGCCCGCGGTGCCCCAGCACAGGCTGAGCGACATGGCGAGCAGGCCTAGCACGAGGTAGCGGGCCACCCGGTTCAGCAAGTAATCGTTCCCAAGGAATTCGGGGAGCAAGAAGATGACCACGCAGACGGCGGCGTAGATCGCGGCTTGCAGGGCGGCGCGCCGGGTCACGCGCGGACCCTTGCCGCGAACAGGCCCTGGGGGCGGAAGCGGATCAGGACGATGACGGCGAGCAGCACGACTGCCTGGGCGATGGTGTCGTTGGTGAGGAAGCCGAGCACGCTGGACGATTGGCCGAGCAGGGCGGCGCTGATCACGGTGCCGAACAGGCTCTGCACCCCGCCGACGACGACCACCATGAAGGCGTCCACCACGTAGGTCGTGCCCATCTCCGGCGACACGCTTTTAAGCGGCGCGACCAGCGCCCCCGCGAGCCCGGCCAGCCCCGCGCCGTACGCGAAGGTCGCGGCATACACCCGGTCCGCGTTGATGCCGAAGCAGGCGGCGATGGCTGGGTCCTGCACGACGGCGCGCAGCTTCATGCCCGGCGTGGTGCGGTTGACTAGGACCCAGGTCAGCGCGAATAGGGCCAGCACGACGACGAAGATGAAGATGCGGTACAGCGGCGTTTCCTGGCCGAACACCGACACCGCCCGGGCCAGGCTGTCCGGCGACTTCACGTAGCGCAGCTCGCCCCCGGCCAGCAGGCGGACGATCTGCTGCAGCATGACGCTGATCCCCCAGGTCGCCAGGATGGTGTCGAGCGGACGCTTGTACAGGTGGCGGATGACGGCGCGCTCGATGATCCAGCCGAGGCCGGCGACCGTGAGGAAGATCAGCGGCAGGCCGGCGAGCAGCCCGATGCCGAGGAAGTTCTGCAGCGCCCAGGCGGTGTAGGCGCCGAGCATCACCAGTTCGCCGTGGGCGAGGTTGATGACGCCCATCGCGCCGTAGATGATCGCCAGCCCCAGGGCGATCAGCAGCAGGATGGACCCGATGCTGAGGTCGGTGATGACCTGCTGGGTGATGACGTTCATGCGAGTTCCCGGGCGTTCAGGTGGTCTGGAGGCCCTTCTGCATGCACACCTGCCCGGGGTAGGCGGCGTAGGGGACCGGCTTCACCGACGCCTTCGAATCGACCAGGATTTCGAACTGGCCGTCCGATTTCGCGCGGGCGATCTTGGGCCACAGCCAGGTGTGCAGGTTCTCCGGCTCGATATGCACGCGGCCCTGCGGGGCAACCACCTCCTGGCCCATCGCCGCGTCGCGGATGGCGTTGGGCGTGAGGGCCGCCTCGCCGAGTTTCTCGAGCGCCTGCTTGAACAGGAACATCTGGAAATAGCAGGCTTCGGACACGAAATGCGTAACCTTGTCCTGGCCCCAGCGCTTCTTGTAGGCGGCCACGAAGCGTTCGTTCTCCGGCGACTGGTACACCATGAAATAGGGTGCCGAGGTGAAATGGCCGGCCGCCGCCTCGCCGCCCATTGCCGCGATCTCGTTCTCCGACGTGGTCAGGCTAGCCATCGGCATCTTCGCCGGGTCCAGGCCGGCGGCGCGGTACTGCCGGTGCAGCGCCACGACGGAGTCGCCGACGACGGTCGAGAAGATGACGTTCGGCTGGGAATTGCGGATCTTGTTGATGACCGAGCTGAACTCGGAATGGCCGAGCGGGACGTATTCCTCGTCGACCACCTCGCCGCCGTATTTCTCCAGCAGCTTCTTGCAGTAGTTGTTCTCCTCCTTGGGATAGATGTAGTTCGACCCGATCAAATAGAACTTCTTGCCGAAGTTCTTGATCAAGTAGGGGATGAACTCGTCCTGCTGCTGGTTGGGAACGGCGCCGGTGTAGATCACGTTCTTGGAGCACTCGCGCCCCTCGTACAAGGTCGGATACCAGTACAGGTTGTTCTGCCGCTCGAACACCGGCAGCACCGCCTTGCGGCTGGCCGACGTGTAGGAGCCGAACACGCTGACACACTTGTCGCCCACCACGAGCTTACGGGCTTTCTCGGCGAAGGTGGCCGGGTCGGACGCCGGGTCCTCGACGATCGGGGCGAGCTTGCGGCCGCCGATGCCCCCGGCTGCGTTGATCTCCTCGATCGCCAGGATCGTCGCCTTGTTCAGCGACTCCTCGATGATCGCCGTCGTGCCCGTCAGCGAGAACAGCACGCCGATCTTGATGTCGCCCGCAGCCGCTTGGGCGTTCCCGATCCAGGCCCGGGGAAGCCCGGCAGCACCGGCGACGGCCGCGCCTTTGAGGAGATCCCTGCGTCCGAAGCCCATAACCATCCCCTCCGGTGAAAAACACGAAAAAGCCCCCGCGTCGACCATCGCTGGTCGTCCCGGGGGCTGCACTGCCCTTGTTCGATTGTAGGCGGCGTCATTGCCGCCGCGCACCTATCGGCGCGCTGGTATTTCGACGTTATCCAAGCAGGTTGTGCGCGTCAACGATCGCCGCCGCGATCGCGCCGACCGAGACCCGACGCTCCATCGCCTGGCTGCGCAGGAAACGGTACGCCTCGTCCTCCGGCATCTTGCGCGCGTCCATCAGGATCGTCTTGGCGCGCTCCACGCTCCGCATCGACCGTAAGGTCAGGTCCAGCCGCTCGATCCGACCGCGCAGCCGGCGCTCGTAGCCGAAGCGGGAGCGCGCGAGGACGAGGCTGGCCAAGATCGCCGGCGACGAGAACGGGCGATGCAGCACGGCCTCCGGCGCCGCCTTGCGCAGCAGGTCGAGATCCAGCGTGGCCGCGGCGGGAACCAGCACGACCAGCGCCGCTTTCGGCTCTCCCGGCACCCAGGGCAACCGGGCCGGCAGGTTGGGCACGAGGTCGCAGAACAGCACGTCGGTGTCGGCGGGCAGCGGGTCGGGCGGCGGCCAGAAATGGCGCACGCGGCCGCGGGTGCGCTGCAGCTCGCGGATCAGCGTCTCGCCGGAGACGTCGGCCGCGGTCACGACGGCGATGTCCAGCTTGGCGGCCTCGGCGGGGAGCCGGTTGGCCTCCACTACCATTAGCCCGGGACCATCAGCCGCAGCCGACCATGAACGGGTCGGCGTGCACGGCGGCGAGCGATTGCTGCATCACGTCGAACTGGCCGCTTCTGTTCGCCCGGCCGATGCGCGTCCACAGAGCGGTGTGGTTGCTGATCGGGTCGACCGAGACCCGGCCCTGCGGCGCGTCCAACGAGGAGCCGAGCACCATGGGGCGCAGTATTTCGGTGTCCATCGAGTTGGTCGCTTCGAGCGCCTTGGCGAAGATGTGCACCTGGAAGTACGCGGCTTCCACGCACATGTTGGTCGACTCGTCATCGCCGTAACGCTTCTTGTAGCGGCCGATGAACGACGTGTCGCAGTCGCCGCCGACGCCCTGGAAATACGGCGCCGCGGTGATGTGCCCGGCACCCACGTCGAAGCCCATGGCACGGATTTCGGCCTCCGTCGTCGTCAGGCTCGCGATCGGCATGCCTCTCGGGTCGAAGCCCGCCTCGGCGTAGGCCTGGTACAGGTAGCTAGTGGCGTCGCCCACCACGGTCGAGAAGATCACACCGGGCCGTTTCTGCCGAAGCTCGCGCATGATCGGCAGGAAGTCAGACCGCTGCGCGCGCAGGTTGAGGTAGCGCTCGCCGACGACTTCGCCGCCGTTGGCGCGGACGATCTCGCGCATGATCCGGTTGGACTCGCGCGGGTAGATGTAGTCGGAGCCGATGAAGTAGAAGCGCAGGCCGTGGTTGGCCGTCAGGAAGCGGCACAGCGCCACGCTGTTCTGGTTGGGCGCGGCACCGGTGTAGATGATGTTGGGCGACAGCTCGAAGCCCTCATACAGGGTCGGATACCACAGCAGCCCGTTCAGCCGCTCGACCACCGGCAGCACCGCCTTGCGGCTGCTGGAGGTGTAGCAGCCGAAGATGGTGGTGATGTCGTCGGCGACCATCAGGCACTTGGCGTAGTGGCCGAAGGCGGACGCTTCGGAGGCTGGGTTATACCGCACCGGCACGATCTCACGGCCGTTGACCCCGCCGGCCGCGTTGATCTCGTCGATCGCGAGCATCGTGCCGCGCAACTGGGTTTCCTCGATCACGGCCATGAAGCCGGTGTTCGAGAACAGGACCCCCACCCGCCAAGGCTCCGACGTCGTGCAGGATGGCCGAGCGATCGCCATCAATCCCCCCTTGCGCGCGTCGGAGGTCGCCACGGCGCGCAGCCCTGTTGTGCATTTGCAGCATAACGGTGCTTGCGATGGTGTGAAACTTGTTTTTAACGCTTGTCGGGACCTTCGATGTGCCCGGCCGCGACTTCGTCGTGCAGCAGGCCCGCGCGCGCCGCCCTGGTCGTGGCCGACAAGGTTCCGCCGAACCTCGTGATGGGGGTGCTGGGCTGGAAGCAGCCCGCCCTCCTTGCGCGTCCGGCGGCAAACCGCCATGACACGCGCCCGTCTCCCCCTCACATCCGGAACGTCATGACGCCTTTGCAGCCCCCGCGCGGCACCCACGACCTGATCGGCGAGGAGCAGCGCCGGCACGCCCATGTCGTGGCCACGGCGCGGGGCATCGCCGGGCTGTACGGGTTCGACGAGTGGGCCACCCCGATCTTCGAGGACACCCGCGTGTTCGCCCGCACCCTGGGCGAGACGTCCGACGTGGTGACGAAAGAGATGTACAGCTTCGACGACCGCGGCGGCGACAGCATCACCTTGCGGCCGGAGGGCACCGCCGGGATTTGCCGCGCGCTGGTCACCAACGGCCTCACGCAATCGCTGCCGCAGAAGGTGTTCTACGCCGGTCCGATGTTCCGCTACGAGCGCCCGCAGAAAGGCCGCTATCGCCAATTCCACCAGATCGGCGCGGAGTTGATCGGACCGGCCGAGCCGCTGGCCGACGCCGAGATCATCGCCCTGGGCTGGCACATCCTGGCCGCGCTCGGGATCGCCGGCGACACGGCGCTGGAGATCAACACCCTGGGCGACGCCGACAGCCGGGCCGCGTACCGGGCGGCTTTGGTAGCGTATTTCGCCGCCCACCGCGACGCACTGTCGCCCGAGAGCCTCGACCGGCTGGAACGCAATCCGATGCGTATCCTGGACAGCAAGGACGCGGGCGACCGCCAGGTGGTCGCGGACGCGCCGTCGATCGCCCCGCACCTCACCGCCGAGGCGGCGGCGTTCTACGACGCGCTGCGGACGCAGTTGGCGCGGATGGGCGTGCCGTTCCGGGAGAACCCGCGGATCGTGCGCGGCCTCGACTACTACAACCACACCGCGTTCGAGTTCGTGACGGACCGGCTGGGGGCGCAGGGCACGGTGATGGCGGGCGGTCGCTACGACGGGCTGGTGCAGCAGATGGGCGGCCCGGCCACCCCCGCGGTCGGCTGGGCGGCCGGGATCGAGCGGCTGTCGATGCTGCTGGACGCGGCGCCCGCGGCTCCGGCCGGAATCGCGGTCGTGCCCGTCGGCGAGGCGGCGGAGGCGGTGGCGCTCGACACGCTGCAGGCGCTGCGCCGGGCGGGGCTGCGGGCGGAGATGGCGTATCGCGGCAACCTCAAGCGGCGGATGGAGCGCGCCAACCGGATCGGCGCGGCGACCGCGGTCATCATCGGCGAGGCGGAGGCGGCGCGGGGCGTGGCGCAGGTGAAGGATTTGGGCACGGGCGCGCAGTCCGAGGTTCCGCTCGCGGGATTGGCGGCGCACTTGCTCGCCGAAGCCGGGCGATGAACTTCGACGAACGCCTGGACCGCATCGTGTCCCGCGCCGAGGAGTTGCGGGCGCTGTTGGCCGAGGGCGTCTCGGGCGACGCGTTCTCCCGCGCCTCGAAGGAGCTGTCGGAGCTGGAGCCGCTGGTGGCGCGCGTGGACGAGCTGCGTGCGTCCGAGGCGGCCTCGCGGGAGGCGGAGGCGATGCTGGCCGACCCGGAAATGCGCGAGCTGGCCGAGGCGGAGCTGTACGACCTGCGCGAGAAGCTGCCGGCGCTCCAGCACGAAATTCGCCTGGCGCTGCTGCCGAAGGACGAGGCGGACGAGCGCAGCGCCATCCTCGAACTGCGCCCGGCGGCTGGCGGCGACGAGGCCAGCCTGTTCGCGGCCGAGCTGTTCGGGATGTACCAGCGCTACGCCGGGCTGCACGGCTGGCGCTACGAGATATTGGACTACTCCGACACCGGGCTGGGCGGGCTGAAGGAGGGCGTCGCCGAGATCACCGGCCGCGGCGTGTTCGCCCGGCTGAAATATGAGTCGGGCGTGCACCGGGTGCAGCGGGTGCCGGCGACCGAGAGCCAGGGGCGCATCCACACCTCGACCGTCACCGTCGCCGTCCTGCCGGAGGCGGAGGACGTCGACGTGCAGGTGAACGAGACGGATTTGCGGATCGACACCTACCGCGCGTCGGGCGCCGGCGGGCAGCACATCAACAAGACCGACAGCGCCGTGCGGATCACGCACCTGCCGAGCGGGATCGTGGTGGCGATGCAGGAGGAGCGGAGCCAGCACAAGAACCGCGCGAAGGCGATGAAGGTGCTGCGGGCCAAGCTGTACGAGCAGCAGCGCGCCAGCCTGGACGCGACCCGAAGCGCTGACCGCCGCTCCCAGGTCGGCACCGGGGACCGCAGCGAGCGCATCCGCACCTACAACTTCCCCCAGGGCCGCGTGTCGGACCACCGCATCAACCTGACCCTGCACAAGATCGACCGGATCATGCTGGGCGAGCTGGACGAGATCATCGACAAGCTGACGGCGGAGGAACAAGCGGCACGGCTCGCCGCCGACCAGTGACCCGGACCGTGGGCGCCCGGCTGCGCGACGCCGCGGCGGCGCTGGCGGCCGCGGGGATCGGGAACGCGCAGTGGGAGGCGCGGCTGCTGCTGGCGCACGCGACCGGGCTCGACCCCGCCGCCCTGCTGCGGGATCGCGAGCGGCCGGCCGACGCGCCCGGGTTCGACGCGCTGGTTGCCGCCCGCGCCGGCCGTACGCCGCTCGCGTTCCTGCTCGGCCACCAGCCATTCTGGAGCCTCGATGTCCTGGTCTCGCCGGACACACTGATTCCGCGCGCCGACAGCGAGACGCTGGTGGAAGCGGCCCTCGCCGCCTTTCCCCGCCCGGCCGCCGTGCGCCGCGTGCTCGACCTCGGCGCCGGCACCGGCTGCCTACTGCTGGCGGCCCTGACCGAGTTCCCGGGCGCGTGGGGCGTCGGCGTGGACCTGTCGCTTGGCGCCGCCGCGCTGGCCCGGCGCAATGCCAAGCGGCTTGGGTTGGACGCACGGTCCGCGTTCGTGTGCGGCGACTGGGCCGACGCGCTGCAGGGCCGCTTCGACCTGGTGCTGTGCAACCCGCCGTACGTGACGACGGGCGAGATCGCGGGACTGATGCCGGAAGTGGCGCTGCACGAGCCGGCCCGGGCGCTGGATGGGGGGCCGGACGGGTTGGACGCCTATCGCCGCGTGATCCAAGCCGTTCCGGCGCTGCTCGGGCCGGGCGGCCGGGGCGTGCTCGAACTTGGCACCGGGCAGCGGCTTGCAGTCGGCCGCTTGGCGCAGGCGGCGGGACTCGATTTGCTCACGGTGCGCGACGACCTCGGCGGCATCGCGCGAGCCATGGTTTTGGGCAGTTGAAAAAACTGTTTGGCAGGGGCGGACCGTCCCGGTAGTATCGGCACGCGGGCGGGACGACGGTCTGCGCGCTCCCTCTGATCGGGAGTTGCTGGATCGTTCCGTCGATCGGGATCACGGGCTGCGATGTGGCCATCCCTGTCGGCAAGCCAATTCATATGGCCTCGCAACCTGCTGTGCCGGCGGCCGGGTTAATCCCTCGCTTGGCGCGACGACAACCACAGAGAGAAGCTGCGAACACACGAATGAACATCAAACGCATGCGCGGACGCAACAACCGCGGCGGTGGCGGCGGAACGGGCGGCGGCGGCCCGATCCGGCACCAGAGCGGCAACGTCCCGCTCAACCGCAACCACGTCTTCGACAGCAACGGCCCCGACCTGCGCATCCGCGGCACGGCTCAGCAGCTGTTCGAGAAGTACCTGCAGCTCGGCCGCGACGCCACCAGCAGCGGCGACCGAGTGATGGCGGAGGGATATTTCCAGCACGCGGAACATTATTTCCGCATCATCAACGCCATCAACCAGGCCCAGCAGCAGAATCCGCAGCACCACCAGAATGGCCAAAACGGCGTGCCGCAGCCGCCCCAGCATAACGGCCCACGTCACCTGAACGAGGGCAACGAGGACGGCGACGAGGACGGCGAGCCATCTTCCGCCATGCAGGGACCCAACGGCGGCGACCAACCCAGCGCCGAGTCGCGGGACATCCCGATCTCGGCCGCGCAGTCGGAGAACTAAGCCAACCCCTCTCCTGTCCGTGGGAGAGGGCTTCAGGCTAGCCCGAGCCGCCTGAACAAATCGATCAGCACCAAATTCACGTTGAACTTGAAATCATCGGTCGTGCGCACCGTCTCCAGTGCCCGCCCGATCGGCCATAACTCGAATGCCGCCACCTCTCCGTCGACCGGCACCGGCGTGAAACCGTCCGGCAACACCAGGTCGTAGCAGTGCAGCGCGTCGCGGCGGAGACCTTCGGGACGCTCCATCGCGTAGGCGATCACCCCATGGTACACGGCGCCGGCGGTCAACTCCGGCGATAGGCCCGCTTCTTCCTCCGCCTCCTTGACCAGCGTCTGCGAGGGCGTCAGCCCGGCCGGCACGCCACCCGCCGCCAAATGGTCCAGCTTGCCCGGGTCCAGCAGCTTGTCCGCCGCCCGGCGCGCGACCCAGAGATGCCAGCCATCCGCCCGGCGCACCAACCCGTTCAGGTGGACGCCGACCGCGCCGATCCCGAACGCCGGCAGCGCGCCGCGGTCGATCTGCGCCAGCACCGGCCCGGCTGCCGTCGCGCGCACGTCGAACGCCTCGCCGCGGAACCGGAATGCGCCCGCTTCGGCCAGGGCGCGCGCGAGGTCCGGGAGCAGCGCCGGGTCGTCGAGCCCGGCCGCGTCCGCCGTCACCCGCGCGCCGAACGCGGCGAGCCCGGCGGCGAAGGCCGGCTTCACCCAGCCCACCGTTTCGCCACCCAAGCGGAACGGCAGCCGGTCCCCCGGCAGGACGGCGTTGTTGCAGGCGGCGATGTGGCGCAACAGGTCGGCGGCGATGTCGGGCATGGAACCGGCTTTGCATCTTCCCTCGGCCCCCGGTCAATGCCACATGCGCCTTATGGCACGACCCAACCTCGCCCTTTCCGGCCAGCCCCGATCCACCCTCGCCACCGTCGCCTCCCTGCTTCCCTACCTGTGGCCGAAAGGCGACCGGGGGGCGCATGTGCGGGTGGTGCTGGCGGTCGCCTGCCTGATCGCGGCCAAGGTCGCCACGGTGTATATCCCGCTCGTATACAGCCACGCGGTCGATGCGCTGTCGCCCAAGGACAGCTTCATCGCCGTCCCCGTCGCGCTGATCGTCGGCTACGGGCTGCTGCGCGTCGCCTCCGCCGGGTTCGGCGAGCTGCGGGACGCGGTGTTCGCGTCGGTGCAGCAGCGGACGGTGCGCCGGGTCGCGGTCGAAACGTTCGAGCACATGCACCGCCTGTCGTTGCGGTTCCACCTCGACCGCCAGACCGGCGGGCTGTCGCGCGCCATCGAGCGTGGCACCGCCGGCGTCCAGTCGGTGCTGCGGCTGGCGGTGTTCAACGTCGTGCCGACCTTGCTGGAGGTGCTGATGGTGACCGTCATCATCTGGCACCTGTTCGACTGGCGGTTCGCGGCGGTCACCTTCGCGGCGGTGAGCGTGTACATCGGCTTCACCGTCGCCTTCGCGAGCTGGCGGGTGCATTTCCGCCGCACCATGAACGACGTGGACAGCGAGGCGAACACCAAGGCGCTGGACAGCCTGCTGAACTACGAGACGGTCAAATATTTCGGCAACGAGGCGCATGAGGCGCAGCGCTTCGACGACGCCCAGCGCCGCTACGAGACGGCGGCCGTCAAGACCCAAGTGACCTTGAACATGCTCAACCTGGGCCAGGCCGCGATCATCGCGCTCGGCCTGACCGCGATCATGCTGATGGCGGCCCGGGGCGTGCAGGGTGGCGGCATGACGGTCGGCCGCTTCGTGCTGGTCAACACCTACCTGATGCAGTTGTACCAACCGCTGAACTTCCTCGGCTTCGTGTACAACACCATCAAGCAGGGCGTCGTGGACATGGAGCAGATGTTCCGCGTGATCGAGGTGGAGCAGGAGATCGCCGACCGGCCCGACGCCCTTACCCTCTCCACGCACCGCACGCCCGGCGCGGCCGTGGCGCAAGACGCGCCTGGCACCATCGTGTTCGACGACGTGCATTTCGGCTACCGCCCCGACCGGGAGATTTTGCACGGCATCAGCTTCACCGCCGAGGCCGGGGCGAAGCTGGCCATCGTCGGGCCGACCGGCGCCGGCAAAAGCACCCTCAGCCGCCTGCTGTTCCGCTTCTACGACGTGACGGGCGGGCGCGTGCTGATCGACGGGCACGACATCCGCGACGTCACCCAGTCCAGCCTGCGGGCGGCGATCGGCGTGGTGCCGCAGGACACCGTGCTGTTCAACGACACCATCCGCTACAACATCGCCTACGGCCGCGTCGGCGCCTCGCAGGCAGAGGTCGAACGCGCGGCCCGGCTCGCCCAGGTGCATGATTTCGTCGTGCGGCTGCCCGAGGGCTACGACACCAAGGTCGGCGAGCGTGGGCTGAAGCTATCCGGCGGCGAGAAGCAGCGCGTGGCGATCGCGCGCACCATCCTGAAGAATCCGCGCATCCTCATCCTGGACGAGGCGACCAGCGCGTTGGACACCCGCACCGAGCAGGAGATCGAGGCGGCGTTGCGCAACGTGTCGGCGAACCGCACGACCTTGGTGATCGCGCACCGGCTCTCGACGGTGGTGGACGCCGACGAGATCCTGGTGCTGGTCGATGGCCGGGTGGCGGAGCGGGGCACGCACGCGAGCCTGCTCGCGCGCGAGGGCGTGTATGCCCGGATGTGGCGGTTGCAGGCCGAGCAGGCGGAAGCCGACCGGCCCGAAGCGGAGGTGGTCGCCGCAGAATGACCGGTCCGGGCTGGATTTACCGCACCGTCGTTCCACTTAGGGAAAAAGGAGTGCCGCGATGACGATCGAACCGACCCCTGGCGACAAGCCAGGCCCGAATGGCGCCGCCCCCGCCGACCTCAGCCATGCCGGCGCGGTGGTGGACAAGGCGATCGAGTACATGGTCGGCCAGCAAGTGAGTTCCATCGCCATCGCGTCCGCCCTGTTGGGGGGGTCACTCGGGCTGCTCGCGCGCACCCTGTCGGACGACGCCGTGGTGGCGGTGCTGCAGAACGCCATCGCCAGCGTGCGCGCGGGCGAGCTGCGCCAAATGGCCCCCGGCCACGAGCACCCCACCCCGAACTGACCGCCCGACGGATGGTTGCCGCACCGTAGCCGGACTGGTTTAATCGCCTCGGAGGCCGCTTGAGCGGTCCCGCGGGGACGCGCCGGCATATGACCTACGCCTTCCACTTCGGCGATATCTGGGATGCGTGGCCGGAGTTGCTGGACGGGGCGCTGTTCACCCTCTGGCTGTCTGCGGCGTCCATGGCGCTCAGCCTGCTGCTTGCGGTGTTCGGCGCGCTGGGCCGCACCTCGGGGCCGCGTTGGCTGCGCGCCGTCATCGCCGGCTATGTCGAAGTGGTCCGCAACACGCCGTTCCTGGTGCAGCTTTTCCTGATCTTCTTCGGCCTGCCCGCGGTCGGCATCCGGCTGGACGCCAACCAGGGCGCGCTGATCGCCATGGTGCTGAACGGCAGCGCCTACACGATCGAGATCGTGCGCGCGGGGATCGAGAGCATCGGCCACGGGCAAATCGAGGCCGGCACGGCGCTGGGGCTGCGCCGGTTGCGGGTGTTCCGGCTGATCGTGCTGCCGCAGGCGCTGCGGGCGGTCGTGCCGCCGCTCGGCAGCCAATTCATCCTGCTGATGCTGAACTCCTCCATCGTGTCCGTGATTTCCGCCGACGACCTGACCTCCGCCGCGCAAAACGTGCAGAGCCGCACGTTCCGCAGCTTCGAGGCGTTCATCGTGGTGACCGGCATCTACTTGGCCCTGTCGCTGCTGTTCAGCGGCGCGTTCACGGCGCTGGAGCGGCTGGCGTTCGGACGCCGGGCGGTCCGGTGAGGGCATTCGGCTTCGGCGACATCGTGTTCTTGCTGCTGGCGCTGCGCTGGACGGTAGCGCTGGCGGCCGGCGCGTTCGTGTTCGGCGGGGTCATCGGGCTGATGGTCGCGCTCGCCCGCGTTTCGGACCGCCGGGCGTGGCGCTGGCTGTCGATCGGCTACATCCGCCTGTTCCAGGGCACGCCTTTGCTGCTGCAACTGTTCCTGGTGTTCTTCGGCGCCGATTTGCTGGGCTTTGGCCTGGGTCCCTACGTCTCGGCCATCCTGGGTTTGAGCCTGAACGCGGGGGCGTTCCTCGGCGAGATTTGGCGCGGCGCGCTGCAGGCGGTGCCGCGGGGGCAGCAGGAGGCCGCCCGGGCGCTCGGCTTGCACTACGGCCCGCGCATGCTCCGCGTCGTGGGGCCGCAGGCGCTGCGGATGGCGACTGCGCCGACGGTCGGCTTCCTGGTCAACCTGATCAAGAGCACCTCGCTTGCCGCGGTCATCGGCTTCGTGGAGCTGACTCGCGCCGGGCAAATGGTGAACAACGCGACATTTCGACCATTCACCATTTTTGGCATTGTTGCGGCGATCTATTTCCTGCTCTGCTGGCCATTGACCGTGGCCAGTCGCCGCCTGGAGCGCCGGTTAGCCAGCGCCTACCAACGATAAAACGCTACCGGGGGATAATACCTTGAAGTTCTGGAAGCTGTTCGCGATCGCGGCCCTTGTGGCCGGCTGGCTGCTTGGCGTCGCCACCGCCCGCGCGCAAACCATCGACGAGATCGTCAGCCGGGGCACGATCAACATCGGCGTGCTCGTCGACCTGCCGCCCTACGGCCTGCTGAACGCCCAGCAGGAGCCGGACGGCTACGACATCGAGGTCGCCAAGCTGCTCGGCAAGTACCTGGGCGTGAAGGTGAACCTGGTGCAGCTCACCAGCCCCAACCGCATCCCGTTCCTGGTCACCAACAAGGTCGACCTGATCGTCGCCACCTTCGGCATCACGCCGGAGCGCGCCAAGCAGGTGCTGTTCTCCATCCCCTACAGCGCGATCGAGAACGTCATCTTCGCGCGCAAGGACAAGCCGATCGCCTCGCTCGACGACCTCAAGGGGCTGCGCGTGGGGGTCCCGCGCGGCACCGTGCAGGACGTGCTGCTCACCCAGCGGTTCGGCAGCGCCGTCAAGATGATGCGCTTCGACGACGACCCGAGCACCTATCAATCGCTGATCGCCGGCCAGGTGGACGCCATCGCCGAGACCGGCCTGACGGGCGACCAGATCTATGCCGCCAACCCTGGGGCCAATATCGAGCGCAAGGCGATGCTGCTCCGGCAGCCGAACGGCATCACCATGCGGGCGAACCAGTGGAACCTGCACCAGTGGGTCAACACGTTCGTCTACTTCACCAAGAACGACGGCGAATTGGACGCGCTGTATCAGAAGTGGTTCCATCAGAAGCTGCCCGACCTGCCGACGTTCTAGCGACGGGCAAGTTCAGAGAATTCATGTTAAGGACCAGCCTGCTAAAATCAATCTCTGCTGGTAATGTGCTGTAAAATAAATATTCCTACTCAGCATCGTCGTCGGCCATTGTCATTTTGCCATCTTGGTACCTGTCAATGTAGTGCCCCAATGTCTTGCTACTATCGTCACATTTGACGGATTTGTTCCAATCAGCCTCAAGTCGCTCCAGTATGTCACACAATTCAAGCGTTGTTGCGTCCTCATTACCAAAAGCGCTTTTGATGCGCCGGCAAACTGACGATTGTGGCCTGGCCTTCAACAGGTCGAGATGGATTTGTTCGACGAAACTAAACCTGAAAGTCTTCCATGCCGCCGTGTCCAAGCGGAAGCGCGGCACTGGAACCAAGTCGAAACCACGGATGTAGCGATCGCTGAAGTTGGCGTCTGCCGCGAGCAGGAGGTCCCGTTTGAGACGCCTGTCAAATTCGCGCTGGTAGTACCTTCGGTGAACGCGTCCATTACTCGACTTCAGGTAAGAGTCGGCTAGCGGGCCGAACCGCTCCCACAAACCGGCAATCCGCTCCTGGAATGCACGGCAGATTTCTTTTTTCCTCTCCTTGTCTTCCCCCAAGGACCTGAGCCACTCAAGGCTCTTAACTCGCTCCGGATGGCCCCTTTTCCGGAACCGATTCCTCTTTTCTTGCCAGCATGCGTCGGAACACCAGTAGCCGAGGTCGGTAGCGACAAAAAAATGGCTCCGCCAATTTCCGGCGCCCTTTTGGCTATCATGCGGCGGAATGTAAGGAAAATTCAGCCGTTTGGTTTGCGGGATTTCGAAGCCTGCCTCCCGGGCCTGCCTGGCGAGCTTGCCTTGCGGAAGATTTTTCGATAAAGGAATCGGAACCCGCAAGAATCCCGCATCTGGCCGGTATTCCGGCATTAAATAGCCCCGTTGCAACCAGAGATCGAAACTATCCGCCTTGCTGGCTGCATTCTTGACCTTGATCGCGGGTAGGCGGATGCGCACGCCTGCCGCCACCTCGGCGTCCCTTACCGGATCGATGCACTTACCATTTTCTGGGTCGTCCGCTGCCTTCCGAACGTCCGTTAGCCAAGCAAGAATGTTTGGGTGATCCCTAGCGTTGATGTCCGCTTTGCACATAAGCTCCGCATTGACATCGCCCGCGAACGCCTGGTCGGTCGCGTTGCCGGATCCGTAAATGAACGTGTGTTTCAAGCCCTTCGCCGTAACCCACTCAGTGTGGAACACTTTGAGATGCGCCAGTCCCGGAGCGCTGGCGAGAGCGACCGTGATCTTGGCCCCACTCTCAGAAAGCTTTTGGAGCATTTCCACATCGGCCCGCCTACAACCGTCGTCGATCACGATAATTAGCTGCTTTACGTTCAGTCGCTTGACGACCTCCGTGAAGAAGCTGGCTTCTACGTAGGGCGATACGATCAGGATCGACTTCGCTTGCCTGCCCTGACCGTTTTCAAGCCAGTCGTAATGGTCACGGCGAACTCTTTTAATCATCCTTGAACTCCGAAATTATCCACAGCAACATCGATGCAATGGCAAAGACGGCCAACGACTGGCCGATGACCAGCGGCAAAACCTGGGTCATCGTTTCCCATGCCGACGCCTGTTTCCTCATTCGCTTTTTCTGATCGTCGAACACCGCAAGAGCTCCGGTTCCACGTTCCACTGCAGCGAACAGTTCATGGGCGCATGATCGGCGATGTATTAGCAGTGTAAGGGCGCAAAAGCCCTTGGCCGGCTCCTGCTTGGATGCATTCAGGTGATGAATTGCCTCCAGCAGCCCGGTATGAAAGCCGACTTTCGGTCCTGGAATAGATTTCCTGAACGCGCCTGAACATCAGCACTCAGCGCCGCTAGTCGAGCGCGCAGCGGACCGGCTTGCTGCCGATCGGCTCGAACCAGGTGACCTCCTCCGCCACCAGGTCGAAGATGAGTTCCGTCGGGCGCGGCGGCAGGTCGTCCAGGCTGAACTCCACGTCCACCGTGCGCCCTGGCGGGATCGGGTCGTCGGACAGCCAGATACGGCCGAAATGCGCGCCGGGCGCGAGGTTCGGCCACTGCACGCCGAGCCAGACCCCGCCGACCGCCGCGACCGAGGGCAGCCACGGCGTGCTGCCGGTGTTGGTGACCCGGGCGCGCCCGCGGACGCGCCCGCCCGCTTCGGTGCCCGCCTCAATCAGCGTCACGTCGAAGCTGCCGGCCAGCCCCGCCTTATGCCGGCTGTCGAGGCGGTCCTCGCCCTTGCCCATGCTGAAGATCCGCAGGTTGGCAGCGCCCGCCACGACCGCTGCAAGCAGGGCGTCGGTGTCCTCGGCCGTGGGGTGCCCGGCGACGATCCGGTCGTACCGGTCCAGTGGGACACTGGGCGTCTGCGGCGTCGTCAGCGCGACCTCGAGGTCGCTGAACCCGATCTCGCGGGCGAGTGCCCAAATGCCGTCGAGGACGATGTCGTTCTCGATCACGCCATGGTGCCGCATCTCGTACTGGGATTGCGCGCCCCTGGAGTGGTGCGGCCCGGGTTCGTGGAACACCGCCCGGCCGCCCTCGGCCAGCACGCGGTAGAACTCACGCAAGGTCTGCGCCTGGTCGGCGACGTGGTGGAACGAGTCGTAGCACACGATCCGGTCCACCGAGCCGTCGCCGAGCGGGAGGGTGGTCCCGTCGAACGTCCGCCAGTCCACCGACAGGTTGGCCGCGACCGGGTCCCGCGCGAAGGCACGCTGGCCGAGCCCGAGCGCCTTGGCCGACACGTCCACCGCGATCGCCCGGCATTCGAGGAAGGCCAGCATGCGGCTGAACCAGCCGGTCCCGGCACCGAAATCCAGCACGCGCGCACCGGGGAACAGGCGCAGGCGTTGCAGCGTCTCGGCGACGCCATGCATGTTCGCCTGCGTGTCGCCGATGCCGAAGAACGGCTTGCGCAGCAGCTTGTCGTCGTCCGCGAGCCCGGCGAAGTACGCGTCGGCGCGGGCGATGTGCTCAGCGTTGGAGTGGCGGGCGATCAGGTCGCGGACGTCGATCGGCTCGGCGGCATCCGGCGCGGGCGCGGATTGTTCCGGCGCAGGGATTTCGGTCGGCTGGGCGGCACGGCTCCTGAGAAACGCGAACATAGGCGGCCTCCGATGGGGTCAGGGCGGGTCAGGCCCCTGGATAATCCAGCGACGGCCGCGCCGCCTAGCGGTGTTCCTGTGATGAAAGGCCTTACGCAGCCATCGCGCGTGGGGTAGGCAGGCGGATGGCCACTATCATCCTCTATCCCGCGATCGACCTGAAGGACGGCGCCTGCGTGCGGTTGCGGCGCGGCGCCATGGACGAGGCGACGGTGTACTCCGACGATCCGGGCGCGCAGGCCCGCGCCTGGCAGGACGCCGGGTGCCGGTGGCTGCACGTGGTCGACCTGAACGGCGCCTTCGCCGGCCGCAGCGAGAACGCCGACGCGGTCGCCGCCATCCTCGCCGCCGCAACGGTCCCGGTGCAGCTGGGCGGCGGCATCCGCGATATGGCGGGCGTGGAGCGCTGGCTGTCGGCGGGGGTGCGCCGGGTGATCCTGGGCAGCGCCGCCGTGAAGGACCCGGCGTTCGTGCGCCAGGCCTGCCGCCGCTTCCCGGGCCAGGTCGCGGTCGGCATCGACGCGCGGGATGGCTTCGTCGCGACCGAGGGCTGGGCCGAAACCTCCAGCATCCGCGCGGTCGAACTCGCCACCCGGCTGGAGGACGCGGGCGCAGCGGCCATCATCTACACCGACATCAGCCGCGACGGCATGCTGACGGGCCTCAACCTCGACCAGACGCTCGACCTTGCGTACCAGGTCGCGACTCCCGTCATCGCCAGCGGCGGCGTCGGCAGCCTCGGCGACCTGCGCGCGCTGAAGGAGGTGGCGAGCGGGCAGGACCGCGACGTCATCGCCGGCGTCATCGTCGGGCGGGCGCTGTACGACGGGCGCGTCGACCCGGCCGCCGCCATCGCGCTGCTGGCGGGTTGACGGAACCCGTTTCGAATTCATCCGCGGCCAGGACGATGCGTTGCAACATGGAGGCTTGCACCCCGTCGCCGCAGTGGCCAATACGGACAGGGAGGTCGGCCATTGCTCAAGCTTCGCGTGATACCCTGCCTGGACGTGAAGGACGGCCGCGTCGTCAAAGGCGTGAACTTCGTCTCGTTGCGCGACGTCGGCGACCCGGTGGAGCAGGCGGCCGTCTATGACGCGGCCGGCGCGGATGAGCTGACGTTCCTCGACATCACCGCCAGCCACGAGAACCGGGACACCATCTACGACGTCGTCAACCGCACCGCCGCGCGCGTCTTCCTGCCGCTGACGGTCGGCGGGGGCGTGCGCAGCACCGGCGACATGCGCCGCCTGCTGCTGGCGGGCGCGGACAAATGCAGCATGAACTCCGCCGCCGTCGCGCGCCCGGCGCTGGTGGCGGAGGCGGCCGAGAAGTTCGGCAGCCAGTGCGTGGTGGTCGCGGTCGACGCGCGCCGGGCTGGCCCCGATAGGTGGGAGGTGTTCACCCACGGCGGCCGGACGCCCACGGGCCTGGATGCGGTCGCGTGGTGCCGGCAGGTGGCCAGCCTGGGTGCCGGTGAAATCCTGCTGACCAGCATGGACCGCGACGGCACCGGCGAGGGGTTCGACCTCGACCTGCTGACGGCGGTATGCGGCGCGGTGCGCGTTCCGGTGGTGGCGTCGGGCGGGGTCGGCACGCTGCAGCACTTCGTGGATGGCGCGCGCGCCGGGGCCACCGGGCTGCTGGCGGCGAGCGTCTTCCATTTCGGCACGTTCACCATCTCGCAAGTCAAGCGCGCCTTGGACGAAGCAGGGCTTCCGGTGCGGCTTCCCCGCACCTCCGGTTGAGGGGGACCGACCATGGCCAAGACCGCCAAGAAAACCGACAAGCCGGCCAAGGGCAAACCCGCCGCCCCGCCGCGGCCCACGATGGACCTGCCGACGGCCGCCGTCCTCGACAGCCTCTGGTCGGTCGTGCTCAGCCGGCGCGAGGCCGACCCGGCGAGCAGCCATTCCGCGCGGCTGCTGTCGCGCGGCCGGGCGAAGGTCGCGCAGAAGTTCGGCGAGGAGGCGGTGGAGTGCCTGATCGAGGCCGTCGCCGGCAACCGGGCGCAGCTGGTCGCCGAAAGCGCGGACGTGCTCTACCACCTGCTGGTGATGTGGGTGGACGCCGGCATCGCGCCGCACGAGGTGTGGGCCGAGCTGGAGCGGCGCCAGGGCGTGTCCGGCATCGCGGAGAAGGCGTCGCGATCAATGCCGCTTGTGTCCGGCAGCCGTACCCGCAAAATTCCCTGACATAGCTTCAAGGAACAGTCATGCCGGTAGCCGGGCTTGGGCCCTACGACGACCAGAACATCTTTGCCCGCCTGCTGCGCGGCGAAATCCCATCCCGCCGAGCGTACGAGGACGAGTGGGCGGTGGCGTTCCACGACATCGCCCCGCAAGCGCCGCTGCATGTCCTGGTGGTGCCGCGCGGGCGCTACGTCTCGCTCGCCGACTTCACGCGGGACGCGCCGGACGCCGAGATCGCCGGGTTCTTTCGTGCGGTCGGCATCGTCGCGCGGCAGTTCGGCCTGGAGGACCCTGGCTACCGCATCCTGGCCAACATGGGCGGCCACGGCGGACAGGAGGTGCCGCACTTCCACGTGCACCTGTTCGGCGGCGCCCCGCTCGGCCGCATGATCGCCGACCCGGCGCTGGCGCCGGGTTGAGCCGTCCGACAGTCAACGCCGGGCGGTGAGACGCCGCCAGAAACCGCCGGGCACCGCCTTGCCATGGGTTACGTGCGGGGTTCGTGCCGGGGGACGCAGCGCGCTGCTGATGAGGTGCCGCCCGGCGTCGCGCGCGTCGATCCGCTCGCGTTGAAAGGCGAGTAGCCGGATGCCGGCCTCGTCCAGGCGTTGGGAGCCCAGCGCGTCCGCTCGGGCTTGGGCCGCATCGAACGCTTCCGCCCGGCGCAGCACGTCGATGGTGCGCAACGCCTGTTCCGGACTGTCCGGTTCGCCCCACGCCGCCGCCGCCGCCAGGCGCAGCGAGCGAGCGTCTCGGCCCGCATCGTCGGCCTCCCATGCCGCCTGCAACGTTGCCTCGGCGGCCCCGGCAAGGTCGCCGGCGTCGCGGCAGATCGTGGCGGAGCGAAGGAAGGCGGAGGCGGTGGCGCGGTACGCCTCGCCGCGAACGGTGTTGGCGGCGGTGCCCGGCAGCCGCGCCAGGTCGGGACCGCACGCGCCGCAGTTGCGGCATCGCGCCACCCAGCGGCGCAGGGTCGACCGCGCCGGCTCGCCGGGCCGCCCATCGAGATCGGGCGCCTGTTCCGGCGGCGGCGGACGAAAGGGCGCGGCGACGGACGCGCCACACACGGCGCACTGGGCTGACATCGCGCCAAGCTAAACCCGCTTCGGTCCCGCAGACACCCTCGCCGGAGACGATTTTGCATCCGCGCCCCGGGCTCGAAGGTAGCTAGTCGGTGCGCTCATTTCTTGCCCTTATCGTTTTAGCAGGAGTTTTCGCCGTCGCCCCCAGCCATGTGGAGGCGCACGTGAAGTGGTTCTGCGGCCCCACCGACGTCAGTGCGCCGCCGCTTGGCCTCGGCGTGGTGCTCTCGCCGATGTTCCTGTCGCGCGGCGTCGGATTTTTGCTGCTCGTGACCGCTGGCAGCCTGGTGGACGCCTGGATCGCGCGAATCTGGCCGCGCCGCCTGACAGGGAGCTGGCGTTTCGAGACGTTCGAGGAGCTTCTGCTCCGCCTCGGGGTCGGCGTGTACGCAGTCTGCCTGTGGAACAACACGGCGATGGTCTCCTGGGGAGCCGGGGCGACCGGTGCCATCCTGACGCCAGAACTGTTCGACCGCGACCGCCTCGTGGGCCTGCTGCAACTGACGGTCGCGGCCATGCTGGTGTTCCGGCGCACCTGCCCCCTGGCCGGGCTGGGCCTCGCCGTCCTCTACGGCGTGGGAGTGGCCCGCTACGGCCTGTTCCACATGACCGACTACGTGTATTTTCTCGGCCTCGCCGGATACCTGGCCTTGAGCGCCCCGTATTTCGACCGCTGGCCCGGTGCCCGCGATTGGCGGGTCTCCCTCCTTGCCGGATGTCTCGGCTTCAGCCTGATGTGGACCGCGGTCGAAAAATTCCTCTACCCGGCCTGGACCGAGATCGTCCTCGCCACCCACCCGAACCTCACCCTCGGGTTCCCGCTGCCGTTCGTCACCGTGACCGCAGGCTTCGTGGAATTCAGCCTCGCCTTCTACCTCGTGGTCGGCCGCAGCCTGCTCCGCCTCGACGCCCTCGCGCTCATCACGGTGTTCGTCAGTGCCGTTCCGGAGTTCGGCGAGCTGGACCAAGTGGGGCATCTGCCGATCGTCGCCATCCTGCTCGTCGTCGTGCTGCACGGCGCGACCCGCTTGCAGCAGTCCACACGCCCCCGAGACGCCAGGCCGTTGCGGTCGGCCACCGCCGTCGCCGGCCTGTATGCCACGTCGCTGGCGGCCATGATGGCGATGTACTACGGCCTGCAGCAAACCGCCGCGTGGCTCTGAAAGACCAGCTACTCGCGCACCAGCACGCGGTCCGTGATGAAGCTCGACAAGCCGCCGGCAACGAAGTCGCGCCGCAACGCAGCTTCGTCGTATTCGGTGGCGACCCAGTCCAGGAACGGCATCCGCCCCTCCGCTTCGGCGGCGTAGCGGACGAAGAAGGCGTCGAGGATGCCGGTACGGGCGCGGCGCCAATGGCCGAACCGCCAGGACAGCTGGGCGAGCGCCTGCTGACTGCTGCCGCCCTCGAACACCACCGCCAGCCCGGCGGCCAGCCCGGCGCGGTCGGCGCCCGACTTGCAGTGCATCAGCGCCGGCGTTTCGAGCCTGCGATAGATGTCGTGGAAGCGCAGGATGCGGTCGCGATGCGGGGCGCCGCGGCTCTCGAACGCCATGTCGACATGGCGCAAGCCCAACCGGGCCGCCGCCGCCCGGGACAGCGCGTCCGACCCACATTGGCGATGGCCGCGCAAATTGATCAGCGTGCGTAAGCCATACGACCGGGCCGCCGCCGTCAGCCGCGCGGGGGTCGGATGGTTGGACCGGTACAGCTTGCCCGGCACCACCTCCGCCCAATTGTCCCACAGCACCCGGAACACCGCATGGTCGACCAGCAAGCTGTCGCGCCACGCGGCGACCCGGCCGCGCGGCTCCATCAGGGTGCCCGAGAAGGCCAAGTCAGCCGGCGCGTTCGACCAGCATGCGCTTGATCTCGCCGATCGCCTTGGCCGGGTTCAGCCCCTTCGGACAGGCCTGCACGCAGTTCATGATCGTGCGGCAGCCATAAAGCTTGAACGGGTCCTCCAACGCATCCAGACGCTCCCCGGTGTACTCGTCGCGGCTGTCGGCGATCCAGCGATAGGCGGCCAGCAAGGTTGCCGGCCCGAGGTAGCGGTCGCCGTTCCACCAGTAGCTCGGGCAGGACGTGGTGCAGCAGAAGCACAGGATGCACTCCCACATCCCGTCCAGCTTCGCCCGCTCCTCCTTGCTCTGCAGCCGCTCGGCATCCGGCGGCGGCGGCGTGTCGGCCTTCAGCCACGGCTCGATGCTGCGGAGCTGGGCGTAGGCCATGCTCAAATCGGGCACGAGGTCCTTCACCACCGCCATGTGCGGCAGCGGATACAGCTTCACCGTGCCCTTCACCTCCTCGATCGGCTTGAGGCAGGCGAGCGTGTTGGAGCCGTCGATGTTCATCGAGCACGAGCCGCAGATGCCCTCGCGGCAGGACCGGCGGAACGTCAGCGTCGGGTCGACCTCGTTCTTGATATGAATCAGCGCGTCCAGTACCATCGGCCCGACCCGGTCCAGGTCGACCTGGTAGATGTCGGTGCGCGGGTTCTCGCCGTCGTCGGGGTTCCAGCGATAGATCTTGAACTCGCGCACCCGCTTGGCGTCAGCGGGCGCCGCCCAGGTCTTGCCCTGGCCGATCTTGCTGTTCTTGGGAAGCGTGAAGGTGGCCATTTGTCGGTAATTCCAATCAGTAAACGCGCTTCTTGGGCGGGATGACGCTCACCTCATTGGTCAGCGTCTGCATCCGCACCGGGCGGTAGTCGAGCTTCACGTCACCCTTCGCGTCGCAAGTGGCGATCGTATGCTTCATCCAGTTCTGGTCGTCGCGCTCCTGGAAGTCGTCGTGGGCGTGCGCGCCACGGCTTTCCTGACGGGCCTCGGCGCTGACCATAGTGGTCATCGCGTTGTCGATCAGGTTGTCGAACTCCAGCGCCTCCACCAGGTCGCTGTTCCAGATCAGGCTGCGGTCGGACACGGAGACATCCTCCGCGGCACTCCACAGCTTCTGCATCTTGGCGACGCCTTCCTTCAAGCTCTCGCTGCTGCGGAACACGGCGGCGTGCTTCTGCATCGTCCGCTGCATCTGCTGGCGCAACTCGCCGGTCTTGGTGCCGCCGGACGCGTGGCGCTTGCGGTCCAGGCGGTCGAGTGCCGCCTCGCCGGCGCGGGCCGGCAACGGCGCCTGGCTGCCGCCGGGCTTGATGATCTCCGCCGCCCGGTGCGCCGCGGCGCGGCCGAACACCACGAGGTCGAGCAGCGAGTTGGTGCCGAGCCGGTTGGCGCCGTGCACGGAAACACACGCCGCCTCGCCGACCGCCATCAAGCCGGGCACCACCGCCTCCGGATCGTTGCGGGTAGGGCGCAGCACCTCCGTGCGGTAGTTGGTCGGGATGCCGCCCATGTTGTAGTGCACGGTCGGCAGCACCGGGATCGGGTCCTTCGTCACGTCGACGCCGGCGAACACCTTGGCGGTCTCGGAGATGCCCGGCAGCCGCTCGTTCAGCAGGTCGGCGCCGAGATGCTCGATGTGGAGGTTGATGTGGTCCTTGTTCGGACCGACGCCACGGCCCTCGTTGATCTCGATCGTCATGGAGCGGCTGACCACGTCGCGGCTGGCCAGGTCCTTGGCGGTGGGGGCGTAGCGCTCCATGAAGCGCTCGCCGTTGCCGTTGGTGAGGTAGCCGCCCTCGCCCCGAACGCCCTCGGTGATCAGGCAGCCGGCCGGGAAGATGCCGGTCGGGTGGAACTGCACGAATTCCATGTCCTGCACCGGCAGCCCGGCGCGGATCACCATGCCGCCGCCATCGCCCGTGCAGGTGTGCGCCGACGTGCACGACAGGTACGCTCGGCCGTAGCCGCCAGTCGCGAGCACCACCGTCTGCGCGCGGAAGCGATGCATGGAGCCATCCTCCAGGCACCAGGCGACCACGCCGCGGCAGGCCCCCTCCTCGTCCATGATGAGGTCGAGGGCGAAGTACTCGACGAAGAATTCGACCTCGTGCTTAAGGCTTTGTTGATACAGAGTGTGCAGGATGGCGTGGCCAGTGCGGTCGGCGGCGGCGCAGGCGCGCATCGCCGGCTCCTTGCCGAACTCCTTCATGTGGCCACCGAACGGGCGCTGGTAGATACGGCCGTCCTCGGTGCGGCTGAACGGCACGCCGTAATGCTCCAGCTCGTACACCGCCGGGATCGCCTCGCGGCACATATACTCGATGCTGTCCTGGTCGCCGAGCCAGTCCGACCCTTTCACGGTGTCGTACATGTGCCAGCGCCAGTCGTCCTCGCCCATGTTGCCCAGCGCCGCGCCGATGCCGCCCTGCGCCGCGACCGTGTGGCTGCGCGTCGGGAACACCTTGGTGATGCAAGCCGTCTTCAGTCCGGCCGCCCCCATGCCGAGCGTCGCCCGCAACCCGGCGCCGCCTGCGCCCACCACCACGACGTCGTAGGTGTGGTCGATGACGTTGTAGGAAACCGAAGGCTTGGAGATCGCGTTCATCGTTCGTACTGCCTTGCAGGGCGCAGCGGCGCCAAAGAAGCCTAAGCCGTGAAAGCCAGGCGCAGCACCGACACCGCGCAAAGCAGCGTGAGGATCAGCGCCACGGCCTTGTTCGCCAGCATCGCCACCGACTGGACTGCCTTAGTCGTTATGTAGTCACCCATGATCACCTGCAAACCCAGTTGCATATGGTGAAAAGTCATGGCCACCAGCGCCAGAAGCAGAACTGTGTTGACCGGATGCGCCACCCAGCGATGCACCGTTGGATAGTCGGCCCCGACCAAATGCAGCACGGCGTAGATGAACCACAGCGTCAGCGGGATCAGCGCGATCGCCGTGACCCGCTCGACCGTCCAGTGGTGCAAGCCGGAATGCGCCGCCCCTACGCCGCGCGCGCGCGCCAGGGGCGTCTTCATGACCTCGATCTTCATCGTCTCGCGCATCGCTCAGCCCACCAGCAAGAGCAGGCCGGCGCCCCAGACCAGCGCCGTCAACGCCACGGTCGCGATCACGGCCGCCCAACCGCTGGCGTGGATTTTTGGCAGCTCCCAGCCAAAACCCGCGTCCCAGGCGAGGTGCCGCAGGCCGCCGAAGAAGTGGTAGGCCATCGCCGCCGTCCAGCCGAGCAGCACGAGCATGCCGAACGGCGACGCGAGGAAGCCGTCGACCTGCGCCAGCGCCTTCGGGCCGCTCGCCGCCGCCACGATCCACCACACCATGAACAGCGTGCCGATCGAGGACGCGACCCCGCTGATGCGGTTCATGATCGACAGGACGGAGGTGATCTGCGGGCGATACACTTGCAAGTGCGGCGACAGCGGGCGGCGGATGGTCGTGCCATCGGTGGCATGGCCCACCATCATCGCGTCGCGGACATCTTTCATAGGTGGGAGGCTCCCGGCGGTGACGGCGCAAATCCTGCGCTGCAGTGCAGCGATTAGCTATCGTTTCAGGTGGGGAGGGTCAACGCCGGGTCAACTCACGAGCCTAGCTTGAGCCCGGCGACACCTGCCAAAATCAGCCCGACGCAGCCGATCCGCACCAGCCCGGCCGGCTCGCCCTCCATCGCGATCCCCCAAACCAGCCCGCCCGCCGCGCCGATCCCGGTCCAGACCGCGTACACCGTGCCCATCGGCAGGCCTCGCAGCGATTGGGACATGCAGAACATGCTTGCCCCCATCGCCGCCAGGGTGGCGATGGGGGCAAGCGGTCGGGTGAAGCCGTCGCTGAGTTTCAGCAGCGCCACCCAAACGATTTCAAACAGCCCGGCCGTGCTGAGCCATACCCACGGACCGGGCAAAACGTTACAGAAAAGCGGTGTGGTCGGCCAAGGGTTACGCCGCCTTCGCCAGCAGCCCTTGCGCGACCAGCGTCTCGGCGATCTGGACGGCGTTCAGCGCGGCGCCCTTGCGCAGGTTGTCCGACACGCACCAGAACGACAGGCCGTGCTCCACCGTCGGGTCGCGGCGGATGCGGCTGATGAACACGCTGTCCTCGCCGGCGCAGTCCAGCGGCGTGATGTAGCCGCCGTCGTCGCGGCTATCCATCACGCTGATGCCGGGCGCGTCGCGCAACGCGGCGCGGGCGTCGGAGGCCGTCACCGGGCGCTCGAACTCCACCGTCACCGCCTCGGCGTGGCCGATGAACACCGGCACTCGCACGCAGGTCGCCACCAGCTTGATGTCGGCACCCATGATCTTGCGGGTCTCGACCGCCATCTTCCACTCCTCCTTGGTCGAGCCGTCCTCCATGAAGCGGTCGATGTGGGGGATGACGTTGAAGGCGATCGGCTTGGTGAACTCCTGCGGCGTGATCGCGTCGTTGACGTAGGCGGCGCGCGCCTGCGACCACAGCTCGTCCATGCCGTCCTTGCCCGCGCCCGACACCGATTGGTAGGTCGACACCACCACCCGCTTCACCACGAACCGGTCGTGCAGCGGCTTCAGCGCGACCACCAGTTGGATGGTGCTGCAGTTCGGGTTGGCGACGATGCCGCGGCGGATGCGCGACAACGCGCCCGGGTTCACCTCCGGCACCACCAGCGGCACATCCGGCTCCATGCGGAACTGGCTCGTGTTGTCGATCACCATGCAGCCGGCGGCGGCGGCGTGCGGGGCGTGAACGGCGGAGATTTCGGCGCCAGGGCTGAACAGGCCGATGTCCCAGCCCTTGAAGTCGAAGCTGTCGAGCGACTTGACCTTCAGCACGGACTTCTCGCCGAACGAGACCTCCTTGCCGGCCGACTTGCCGGACGCCACCGCCGCAACCTCGCTGACGGGGAAGCGCCGTTCGGCCAAGGTCTTGAGGATTTCGCGCCCGACCGCGCCCGTGGCACCGACGACTGCGACCCTGTACGCCATATGCAAGCTCCTGATGGCGGCGTGCCTACCTGACGCACGCTCGCCTGACACCGGGAATTAACCATTCCTGACCCGGCAGACAAGCGTGGGCCATGGTAGCGTGCCGCCGTATCTTTTTTAAGGAGAGCTGCGTGAGCGATGCACCGGGTTGGCCAGGGATCTCCGCGCGATGGACGTCCAGCGACAAAAGCGGCGTCGGCACCGCGCTCTCCCCGCAGCCTGGTCTGGTTCACGCTCAGCCACGGCGTGCTGAACGAAATCTACTACCCGCGCGTGGACCAGGCCTGCACGCGCGACTTCGGGCTGCTCGTCGCCGACGGGCACGGCTTCTTCGCCGAGGAGAAGCGGGACACCGTCAGCGAGGTCAGCCGGTTCATGGACGGCGTGCCCGCCTTCGCTCTGCTCAACACCCACGCCCCAGCCACGGGCGAGCCGCCGCGCTTCCGCATCCACAAGCGCATCATCGCCGACCCGCGGCGGGAGGTGGTGCTGCAAGACATCCGGCTAGAGAATTTGGGGCCGAACCCGCTGCAACTGTACGCCTTGCTGGCGCCGCATCTGGTCAACGGCGGCAACAACAACCGCGCCTGGGCCGGTGACTACAAGGGCCAGCCGATGCTGTTCGCAGAGGGGCACGGCACGTCGCTGGCGCTCGCCTGCAGCCGGCCGTGGCTCGCCCGCAGCGTCGGCTTCACCGGCATCAGCGACGGATGGCAGGACATCAGCCGGCACTCCCGCATGGAGTGGCGCTACGACCGGGCGATCGACGGCAACGTGGCGCTGACCGGCGAGATGCCAGCGGACGGCCGTACGGTCCTGGCGCTCGGCTTTGGCCGTAGCCCGGCGGAGGCCGCCTACCGCGCCCGCAGCAGCTTGCTGGACGACTTTGACACCCTCGCCGGCGAGTACACCGAGAACTGGCGCGGGTGGCAGGCCGGCCTTCGCCCGCTCGACCGGCACCGCCGGGGCCACAACACCTACCGCATCAGCACGGCGGTGATGCGTGTCCACGAGAGCCCCTCGTTCCCGGGGGGCCTGATCGCCAGCCTGTCGATTCCGTGGGGCGCCGCCAAGGGCGATGACGACCTCGGCGGCTACCACCTAGTCTGGCCGCGGGACCTGGTGGAGACCGCGGGCGGCCTGCTCGCGGCCGGCGCCGATGCCGATGCCGTCCGCGTGCTCGACTACCTGCGCGCGACGCAGGAGCCGGACGGGCGCTGGCCGCAGAACGCCTGGCTGGACGGCACGCCGTACTGGGGCGGCGTGCAGATGGACGAGTGCGCATTCCCGATCCTGCTGGTCGAGATGGCGCTGCGCCTGGGCGCGCTTCCCGCAGCCCGGGCCGCCGAGTACTGGCCGATGGTCCGCGCCGCGGCCGGGTTCGTGGTCCGCAACGGCCCCGTCACCGGGCAGGACCGGTGGGAGGAGGATGCCGGCTACTCCCCGTTCACCCTCGCGGTCGAAATCTCGGCCCTGCTCGCCGCCGCCGAGCTTGCCGAGCCGCACGAACCGGCGGTCGCGACCTTCCTGCGCGAGACCGCCGACGCCTGGAACGACGCGATCGAGGGCTGGACGTATGCGCGTGGATCGCGGCTGGCCAACGCGGCCGGCGCGGAGGGCTTCTACGTCCGCATCTCCACCCCCAAGCTGCCGATGGCGGAGGCCGACCTGAACGCGCCGGTGGCGGTCAAGAACCGGCCGGACGGCGAGGGCTTGCTCGCCGCCTGCGAGATGGTCGCGACGGACGCCCTTGCCCTGGTGCGCTTCGGCCTGCGCGCGGCGGACGACCCGAGGATTCTCGCGACGGTGAAAGTGATCGACCACGCGCTGAGGGCGGACCTGCCGGCCGGTCCCGCCTGGTACCGCTACAACCAGGACGGCTACGGCGAGCACGCCGACGGCGCGCCGTTCGACGGCACCGGGATCGGCCGGCTTTGGCCGCTGCTGATCGGTGAGCGCGCCCATTACGCCCTCGCCGCCGGCGATCCGGCGCAGGCGGCGGCCCTGCTGGACACGATGGAGGCGTGCGGCAGCGCCGGCTTCATGCTGCCGGAGCAGGTTTGGGACTCCGCCGATGTCCCGGCCCGTGAACTGCGGCTTGGCCGGCCGAGCGGGTCGGCGATGCCGCTGGTCTGGGCGCATTCGGAGCACGTGAAGCTGCTGCGCTCGCTGGCCGACGGCGCCGTGTTCGACCTGCCGCCGCAAACCGTCCAGCGTTACCAGGTGCAGCAGCAGCGCGCCCGGGTGCAGCCCTGGCGGCCGGAGTTCCAGCCCGCCGCCCTGCCCGCCGGGCGGGCGCTGCGGGTGGAACTGCCGGAACCCGCCACCGTGCGATGGACATCCGACGGCTGGGCCACCCTGCACGACCAGCCGACCGCCGACACCGGCCTGGGCGTGCACGCGGCGGAACTCCCGACGGAGGCGGTCGCGTCAGGCCAGCACGTGGTGTTCACCTGGTTCACCCGCGAAGACGGCTCCTGGAACGGCTCGGACGTGCATCTGCCGGTCAGCTGACGAGGGCGTCGCAGCCGGCGTCCTGGCTGCGCCGCCGGTCCTGCTCCGGCAGCAGCGCCAGGAACAACCCGGCGGCCGCATGACCCCGTGCGGCGGCGCCACGATACAGTTGGGCGGCCTGGCACCGGTCCTGGGCGACACCGCGCCCCCACTCATACAGCATGCCCAACCGCACCGAACCCTCGACTTCGCCAGCCGCGGCAGCCCGGCGGAACAGCGTGGCCGCCGCTTGCGGGTCGGGTTGCGTGCCCATGCCGTCCTCGATCAGCACGCCGATCTGCACCATGGCGCGCGCCTCGCCGGCCTCGGCGGCGCGACGGTACCATGCCAGGGCGGCGGCGTAGTCCTGCGGCACCCCATCGCCCCACTCATAGGCCGCGCCGATCGTCTCGGCCGGCGCGCTGGCGAGCAGCCGTGCTTGCCGAACTGGCCGGGTTGCGAGGTCGGCGGCGAGACGATCGTCCAACGGAGCACCCGAAGCGGGCCAGGCAAGATGTGCGAGGAGCAGGGTGAGGCCGAGCCGGGCGAGCGTCATAACGTGTGGTCCCGTTCGAAAATCCCGCACTTGGTTGTGGAGACGAACCCATAAGGCATGAGATTCGTTAACGTATCGCTACCGGCATGAGACTCGGTCTCGAAATTGATCCCGGCTGGGGAGCGGATCGTCAGCGCCCTTCGAACACCGGCAGCCGCCGCTCCGCCATCGCCGTCACGCCCTCCTTGAAGTCGGCGGTCTCGAAGTGGAGAAGCTGCTCCGACAACTCATGGTCGGTGATGGCGGCGACCGCGTCCGCAAGGCCGCGGCGGAGGGTGCGCCGGGTGGAGGCGACGGCGACTGGGGCCGACTGCGCGATTTCGGCCGCCAGCGCCAGCGCCGCCACACGTACCTCGCCCTGGGGCGCCAGCACGTCCGCCAGCCCGATCGCGCGCGCCTCCTGCCCGCCGATGCGGCGTCCGGTGTACAGCAACAGGGCCGCAAGCTGCTCCCCTACCACGCGCGGCAAGGTGACGCTGATGCCGAAGCCGGGGTGGAAGCCGAGCCGGTTGAAGTTGGCGGTGAACCGGGTGTCCGGGGACGCCACCCGGAAATCCGCGACCAACGCCAGCCCCAGCCCGCCCCCGACCGCGGCGCCTTGCACCACCGCCACGATTGGCTTTCCGCAGCGGAACAGCCGCACTGCTTGCTGATACAGGTGGCCGTCCTCGCGGTCGCCGACGGTATCGCGGGCGGGCGAGCTGAAATTGGCGCCGGCGCAGAAATTCTTGCCTTCGGAGGCCAGCAGGATGCTGCGGATGGCAGGGTCCGCGTCGAACGCCTCGAACGCCGCGGCCAAGTCGCCGATCAGGGCGCGGTCGAAGTAGTTGTTCGGCGCGCGGCAAATCTCCGCCACGCCGACATGCCCTTCGGCCGTTGTGCGAACGTCGCTCATCGCAATCCAGGCTCCCCCAGGAAACGCAGCAGCAGCGCCGCGACCTGCGCTGGCTGCTCCTGCTGCACCCAGTGCCCGGCACCTTCGATCAGGTGACAGCCCGTCATGCGCGTGCAGGCGTGCGACTGCATCCGCTCCAGCGCGCCGGGGACCTGGTGGATGCCCCAGTCGCTGGCGCCGGCGATGAACACCGAGGGCACGTCGATGGTGCGGCCGGAAAACAGGTCGAGGTCCGCATTGACCCCCTCGGTGCGGCAGCGGTACCAGTTCAGGCCGCCGCCGAAGCCGGTGCGCTCGAATTCGGACGCGTAGGTCGCGAGTTCGTCGTCGGTCAGCCACGCGCAGCCGGGCGCGGGCATGTGGGGCGCCACCGTGGCCGCCATGCCCTCGTGCAAGTTCATGACGTAGTAGGTCGGCAGCCGCGCCAGCTCGTCCGCCGTCCAGGACCGTAACGAGGTTGGCGTGTTGCCGGGCCAGTCGGCGCTTTTGTGATGGTAGTAGGCGCGCAGGAAGGCGTGGATGCCCTGCGGCGCGTGCTGCATGTCGGCGTTCGCCTGCGGGGTCGAGTAGTACCATTGGTAGTGCTTGCGCGGCGGGCCGAGCCGGGCCAGGGCGGCGTGGATCGGATCCGGTTCGGAGGGCGCGGCGCCGGCGCCGAACGGCAAGGACGGCGGCCCGGTGAACGGGGCGCTCATCAGCGCCACCGCGCGGAACACGTCCGGCCGCGCGAGGGCGCAAACCGCTGCGACCGACGCGCCGAAATCGTGGCCCACTACCGCCGCGACCGAGCGATGGCCGAGTGCTGACACCAGCGCCAGGGCGTCGCGCGCCAGGTTCAGCAACCGGAACGGCTGCAGGTCGGTTTCGTAGCTGCCGTCCCACCCCGTGGTGCGCCCGTAGCCGCGCTGGTCCGGGACGATCACGTGATAGCCGGCCTCGGCGAGCGGCTGCATGACCTTGCGCCAGGAGAAGGCGAGTTCGGGGAAGCCGTGCAGGAGCAGCAGGGCGGGATGCGAGGGGGCGCCGGCCTCCCGCACGTGCACGTCCAGCCCGTTCACGCCGGGCACGATGCGCGAGCCTGTCATGGCAGCACGAGCTGGATGAGCGTGGTCTGCTCCATGTCGTCGCCGTACCAGGCCGAGATCGCTGCCTTGCGCTGGCCGATGTAGCTCACCACGCCGTTCTCCTGGGTCATCGGCAGGTCGTGGCCGGGGATCACCACGGTGCCGAGACGGTCGCGCCACAGTCGCCAGATGGCGTCGATGGAGCGGGCGCTGACCGCCGGGTCGTAGGTCATGTCGGTGGTGCGGGACACCAGTTCCGCCCGGTTCTTGGCCGCATCGCCGGTGAATATCAGGTCGTGCCCCTCCCCTCGCAGCAGGAACACCAGGCAGCCCGGCGTGTGACCGGGGGCCAGGTGCGCCGTCATGCCGGGCAGCACCTCGTCGCCGTCCGCCACGGTGGCGAGGGTGGGCCAGGATGCCAGCTCCCGCACGTACAGCTCCGGGACCGGTGTCTCGCCCCAGGGCTCCCGCGCCGACCACTCCAGCTCCAGCGCGCCGATGACGATGCGCGCGTGGCCGAACAGCGTCCAGTTCACCGAATGGTCGAAATGGGAGTGGGTGAGGATCACGTCGGTGACGTCGCGCGGCGCCAGGCCGTGCGCGGCAAGGTGGGCGATCAGCGGCCCGCGGATGCCGAATGAGCCGACATCGACCAGGGCCGTGCGCCCGTGCCCGCGGAGCAGCACGATGCTGCTCCAGCCCAGGCCGCCGTGGCAGACCGACTTGCCCGGGTAGCCCTGGACCAGGACATCGATTCTGTAGCCACCGGCCAGCATGGCGCCAGCGCCGCGTCAGAGTTCGATGCCTCGCGTGTTGACGTTGTAGGCGTACAGCGAGTGGCTGGCGGTGATGTACAGCGTGCTGTGCCGGTGGTCCATGCCGCCGAAGCACAAGTTGCCCGCCACTTCCGGCAACACAATGCGGCCGAGCGGGACACCGTCCGGCGCGTAAACGCTCACGCCGTTGAAGTTCTTGTTGGACGACCAGCCGCCGGCACACCACAAATTCCCGTCCACGTCCACGCGCATGTCGTCCGCGAGGCCGCCGTCGAGGTCCTTCATGTCATGGAACACCCGGTCGTTGGTCAGCTTGCCGTCGTCCGTCACGTCGAACACGCGGATAACGGAGGGTGGGGTGGCGGTGTCCGAAATATAAAGTTTTTTCTCGTCGGGCGAGAAGCAGAGTCCGTTCGGCTCCTTGAAGTCGCCCACGACGACGGCGAGCTGCCCGGACTTCGGGTCGAGCCGATACACGTTGCGCGGCAATTCCGAGTCCGCCTTGATGCCCTCGTTGTTGCCCTCGATGCCGTAGGTGGGGTCGGTGAACCAGATCGAATCGTCGGACTTCACCACCACGCCGTTGGGCGAGTTGAATTTCTTGCCCTGGTAGCTGTCCACCAGCACCGTGATGTCGCCGGTATGCTCGGTCCGGGTGACGCGGCGGGCGCCATGCTCGCACGAGACCAGCCGGCCTTGCCGGTCGCGGGTGTTGCCGTTGGTGAAGTTCGATGGGGCGCGGAACACGCTCGTGCGGCCGGTCGCTTCGTCGTATCGGAGCAAGCGGTTGTTTGGGATGTCGCTGAAGATCACGCAGTGCATGTCGCCGAAATACACCGGGCCTTCAGTCCACGCGCCGCCCTTCCACACCCGGCGCAGCGTGGTCGTGCCGGCGATGTATTTCTTGAAACGCGGGTCGAACACCTCCATGGCGGGGTCGGGATAGACCACCAGCGAGGGGTCGTCCCAGTCGCGCGGGGGCGGGGTCGTGCCGGCCGGGTCGGGCGTCGAGGATTGGGCGAGCGCGGCGGTGGCGCTGACGGACGCGACGGCAGCACCCCTTAGGAAGTTGCGCCTATGCATGTCTGATTTCCCCCTTCTAGACCGGCATTTGATTAAGGCCGATCCGTTACAGGGAGTTTGGCTAAACGGCAGCGGCATCGCAACACTTTGCTTGGCGCGAGACTACCGGCCGACGAAATCCTAGCCAGTCAGCCTGTGCCGCCCCAACCGGCGCCTGCGAACACCATCTGGTCCTTGTTGTCCCGCATCAGCATGGCGAAGCCGGGGATGGTCTCGAAGCTCAGCCCTTGAGGCAGCCCCGACTCGGGATCGGCGATCACCTTCACATAGCTCTCACCGGCGAACTTCTCCCATTTGCCAGCTGGCTTTTTCACCTCGACCACGGCCACGGTCGCTTTCAGCACCAGCCGCACGATCGCCTCCTTGCGGGACGACGGCTTGGTCAAACTCGGACAGCCGGCGATCATCTGCCAGCCATTGGCCAGCGCCCAGTCGGTCAGTTCCTGCTTGGTCATGCGCCGCTCCAGAAAGAAGCTCGCCCTATTGGCTTCTAGGACCCCTGGCAATATGGCGGATGCGGCCAGTTGCGTCAGCCGGATCGACTTGCCTATGCTGACCACGCGGCCCTATGCTGACCACGCGGCGGCGCTCGATAAAGCGTTGCAGCCGCTCACAAATATTTGGGAGGATCGTCATGATCGCAATCCACCGGGCGTCGGCCACGCGCCGCCAATTTATCAGCGGGACTGTCGCGGGAGCAGCGGCCCTTGCCCTGCCGGGCCATGCCAGGGCGAAGCTGCCGATGGGCCAGGCGCAGGCTCCGTATTTCTACCGGTTCAAGCTGGGAGCAGCCGAGTGCACGGTGGTGTCCGATGGACAGCTCCCCCTCGGCAATCCCAACGTGTCGTTCCTGAAGATTTCGGAGGACGAGATCGCCAGCGAGCTGCGTGACAATTTCCTCCCCACGTCGAATGCCGTGCTGGAGCAAAATGTCCTGATCGCGAATTTTGGGGACCGGGTCGTCTTGTTCGACACGGGTATGGGCACCGACAGCCTGTTCGGCGCCACGACCGGCAAGTTGCCCATGACCCTTCGCCAGGCTGGCATCGATCCCGCAGGCGTTGATGCGGTCGTCATGAGCCACGCCCACATCGACCATTGCGGCGGCTTGATCGGCGACGATGGCAGTCATCATTTCCCCAACGCGCAGTACTTCATTGGAGAGGCGGATTTCTACTACTGGACCAGCGATGCGAAGATTCCGTCGGATTACCCGGCGCGCCCGCACTTTCTCGCCCAAGCCCGCAAGAACCTGGTGCCGCTGAAAGATCGCATTCACTTCTACAGGGACAACGAGGAGATTCTGCCCGGTATCACCGCATTGTCAGCGCCCGGCCACACAGTCAGCCACACCATCTTCATGATCAACTCCGGCGGTCAGCAGCTCTGCTATATCGGCGATCTCGCGCATCATCCGGTGCTGCTGCTGGAACATCCGCGCACCCAGTTCGCGTTCGATACCGACGCGGCGCAATCCGCGGAAAGCCGAGTACGGATGTTGACGATGTTGGCAAGCAGCCGTTCGCCGATACTGGCGTATCATTTTGCCTGGCCTGGCCTTGGCCACGTTGCCAAGGCCGGCGATGGTTTCCGCTATTTCCCGGCGCCGATGCAGGTGGAAACCACCGCGGGCATTTAGCCGATTGGGCAAACGCCGGGCTGGGCGTTTGGGCCTGGTTCGGCGCTGTGGATGCTGCAGCTACCGCAGTGTGGTCGATTGGTGTCCCGTCGCCATAGGTATTTGCCCAGAGTTGGAACGGGAGCATGGCAAAATCCTACAAAGTATTTTGAATGATTATTCTCTCAAATGCGTAATAGTTACGGAATATATTTTAAGACTTGTTTTCGATCTCGAATCATCGATTTTCTCGATATTTGACACTCTGTTGACGGGTTGGTGTATGGAACCTGCACCGTTCTTGCGCGATTTGAAACGAAGTATCAATTTTGTGTTATCTAACATTCTTTTAACGTTCGGCATACCTGAGTTTATCGAGCATAACATCTCACATTCCCGTTTTGTGTCTTTTGACAACGCGTTTATGATTGATTTCACTTGCGTCAGGAAATACTTCATCCATCGTGAATGTAGGTTTGAATACGCGGCGAACGACATAATGCCATGCCGGCCTGAATGGTGCCTGCCGATGGCAGCAGTGGAGGGAGAGACACTTGCCTTTGAAACTTATTCCAATAGCAAATTGACCCTTGCCGCTGAGAACATTGAGATCACCTTGGCAACTGACGGCCAAAGTCCATGTGTTGGTGTTGTATTGGCGTCCATAACTGCGCTGACTTCTTTGTCTGTGTTCTACCTGACCTTCGCCCGCCTCCTACACTTGTGAAGGTGCACGTAATTCTGTGAAGCGTCTGATGGCAGCGCTCCGTTCTAGCAGAGGCAACCCCTGTCTGCCGGCTCAAATCGAGCAAGGTGGGTCCGGCTTATTCTTTCTAAAGACATGGAATGGAGGCATCCGGTGATGGAAATCAGCGTCGACGAGAGGAAGGCCTTGATCCTCAACGCCGCCCTGCTGCTGCGGCTAGAGCAATTGGTTCACCTTACCGATAAAGACCGGAGCGCGTTCCTGGGCGCCATGGAACCGGTGCGCAAGGCGCCTCCCAATCGCGACCTGAACCGCTATGGGGAACATCCGACCGGGGTTCGCTTTATCCAGGCTGGCTTCGCATGCCGACAGATCGGCCTGCCCGATGGTCGGCGCCAGATTCTCGGACTGCTGCTTCCTGGCGACATCTGCGATGCCTGCGCATTGCCGGCTCCGGTGATGGATCACAGCATCTGTGCCCTTACGACGGTCATCTTCTCCGAAATGTCTCGCGTCAACCTTGCCAACCTTGTCGAGGCACGCCCTCGAATAGGTGAAGCGCTTTGGCGCTCGGCTCTGGTGAATGAGGCAATGTTGTATGAGAGGATCACCAGCCTAGGCCAGCGCTCCGCGAAGGAACGTCTTGCTCACTTCTTATGTGAGGTATTCGTCCGCAACCGGGCTGTTGGACTGACGACAGGCATGCAATGCAATCTACCGCTCAGCCAAAGTGATCTTGCCGACACCCTCGGCCTAAGTCTCGTGCATACCAACCGGTCGCTGCAAGCTCTTCGGGCTGAGGGCTTGATTCGCCTGGAATCCCGCTTACTCACCATCATCGACTTCGACCGGTTGCAAGAGCGGGCTCATTTCAACCCACGTTATCTTCAGTTTGACCGAGATGTCGAGGATATCGCCCTACCGATCAACCTGATTGCAATTACCAACCGCTACCAACAAGACCGCGCTTTCTCAATTCCCTAATGGAAAGAGCGCCGTTCACGAAACCAGCTCGCAAGACGTCGCCTCTCGATAAGGGCCAACTGCTGGCGGCATCAGGTCTGAGCAGCGACAGCCAATCCCAGACTTGACGCCCTCTCCCTGACCAACTTCGGCACCTGGGTCGTTACTCCATATAAAAACCAACATAGCGCGGCAGTTTTGATCGAAAATACCGAAGCGCCCACGCAGAGCGACAATGTGATGTAAAGCGCGATCATCCCGCGCATCGTCTGCCCCTGCCGCGAGGCGACCGGGGTCATGGCGAAGGCAAACCACAACGCTATCGCAAGTGGCAGGCCCATGTTGACGATGGCGTAGGCGTAACCTGTATCGGCGGTGTAGATCGGAGAGGCAGCTAGGCCAAGCCACTGGCGCCAGCTCCACGAACTTAGCAGTTGCCCAGAAAACAACAGCCGTCCGGAAAAGTCGTCGTCCAACAATCGGGGCGCAATCCCGATGTCGTGGCCCTGCCCGCCATAGATCACCAGCCCAATGACTGCTGCGACCGGAAGAAGAAATGCGACCGCAGGCGAGCGATGGAAAGGGGTCATCCGATACAGCACCATCATCACGCAAGCGGCGGCGGCAAACCGGGAGTCGGGGAAAACAACGCAGAGGCCCACTGCCATGGCCATCGTGAGTCGCATTCCGGCCGAACGTGGCGGCATGCTCAGCAGCCACGCGAGGCAGATGATTGCGAAATTACCTAGTGAAACCGGCTCCAAAAATATCGAGGAAATGCGGTGGATGCCGAAGACGGCCGGCAATAGGGTACGCCCTGCATCTGCCGAACGTTGTCCGCTGACGAACAGCTTGGTGTTGCTGTAGTTTACGGTACTCGCATCGAGGCTGCCTTTGTCCAGGTAGTACCCCCAAATATCAAACATACTCTCAAACACTGTCGGGAGCAGCCACTCCACAAGGCCAATCGCAATGACCAACACGAGCAGCACGCCGACTAGGCGGCCAGCAAGAGGCACTGGGCACACCCGGCCAAGAAGGTAGAACACCAGAATGATCGCGAGGTCATGGACAATTTTGAGATCAAGATCCGAGTTGATCAGCTTGAGCGCCAACAGGCATGCTACAGCCACTGCGCTTAGCCGAACCGCTCCCTCCCCCACCAGGTTTCGAGCCGCAAGCAGCCCCACTGCAAGGATCGCCATTTCGATCGCAATGACCTGCGTCGAACCGGCTGCCATCATGTGTTTGGTGTTGAGGAAGCAGAGAGTGATGTTGAACAACATCGCCGCAAGAATTGCCCAGAACCCGATAACAGCGGGGTGGAAGCCGTCCAAAACTGGCTGGCGCGCCGTTGGGAGAGCGAGTGGCATGCCTTGCGACATCATGGGTTGGGTCTGCCCTCAGCGTTACGTAAGTACGAGCAGGGGTGCAGCCGAGGCTGGCTCAGGAGGTAAGGACCGTACGCCACGCGAACGCAGGTCGTGATCCGGTCCTCCACGCCAGGCGCGTCGTCCTTCCAAGGCTGCCCGCGCCAAGGTGAGCAAGGCCAAGGGGCGGCGCCAGCGCACGGCCCGGACGAGAGCAATCAAGCCGAATGTCAGGATGAATAGCACCAATCCGACCAGCCCGCGGTTTTTAGAAACGAAGTAGGCCGTGGACCTGAAGCGGGAACATTCGGCGGCGATGGCATTTTCCACCCGCACGCCGCCGCCGGGCGCGGACAGATGCACGAGCTCGGCCTTAGGAGCAAACAGCAGCACCCATCCGTCGCGCGCGACGCGCGTGGACAGGTCGGCTTCCTCAAGCAAAGCGGTTCCAACGTAGTTTCGGTCGAAACCGCCAACGTGGTCGAACACCTCGGCCCGATAGCTCATGTTCAAGCCCTTCAGGGTTCCCAACCGTGCCGGCTCGGTCCCGCTCAGGTTGCTGACCGTACGACCCCCGGCCGTGATGTAGGAAGTGGTCTTGCGAGCGTTGTTGAGCACGGTGCGTTCGACAACCCGTCCGGTCACGCCGCCGACGTCCGGATCAACATATGCCTCTAGGTGGGCGTCTAAGAATTCGCTGTCCAGCAGCAGGACATCATCGTCAAGAAACAGGACAATTCGTCCGGCTGCACGGGCGAGGCCTTCGTTTCGAGCGTTTGGAAGGCCTTTCCGGTTTAGATGTAGGTAGTGCACCCGCGGGTCCGGGCACGTCGCAGCTAGGCTTTCGCGTATATGGCTAGCGACCTTCTCCTCGGATTGATCGACAATCCAAATCTCGTAATCCTGAAAGCGTTGCTTGAGGACTTGTTGTACGGTCGCAAGCAGCAGCTTGCCGCGGTTCAATGTTGGGATGATGATCGACAGGTCGGGCATGACGGATTTCCTCAAGAACCAACAGCCGCCAGCAAGTTTGCTCGCTCAACTGGACGACGCGATACCCGGTGGTAAACGCGGGCATAAGCAGCCGACGCGGCAGGCCAGGCAAAAGTTGCCGCGACATCGGCGACACGCTTCTTCTTCGCCCCGGTCGCGCCGCCGGCGGCGTCAAGGGTAATCAGCCGAGCGGCAGCCTGCTCGGGCTCAGCCGGGTCAAACAGCATACCTTCGCCAGCGAGCCGGATGAGCGATGCGAAAGGAGGAATGTCGCTCAGCACAGGCAGCAGGCCGCTGGACATAGCTTCTACGGCGGCGATGCCAAACCCCTCATGTGCCGAAGCAGAGGCAAAGTAGCTGGCCGTGCCGATCTCCCGGGCAAGCGCTGCGTCGTCTGGATTGATCACGAAGTGGACCGCAGTCGCAACGCCAGCGTCCTGGGCGGCTGCGCCCAGTTCGGCTTCTGTCTGGTCGCCCGCCGCACCCGCGACCGTAAGCGTCCAGTCAGAGCTTGAACGCCGCAGCGCTGCTAGCAGCGCAAACAGCGCCGTGATGCGCTTGTGGGATGCTAGCCGACCGAAACTGATAATCCGACGACTAGGCTCCGCCGCCGCGCAACCGGCAAATTTTGCGACATTGACGCCGTTCTCGATCGTGATGAGCCGCCGGCCCGCGATTGGCGCGAACATGGCGGCGTCAGCGGCGCTGCAGGCGACAATCGCATCGTAAGCCTTGGCGCTAGTCCGTGTGACGGACCGAAAAAACAGACGCTTCAACGCAAGCTGTGCGCCCGTGTGGAAAATACCGCCATGGGTCGAGCAAACTAGCGGATACCGGTGAAACATACGCGTGGCCGCTAGCACGTCGAAGAAGAAGTCGATCGCGTGCACGTGCACGACGTCGGCTCCATCAAGATGCCGAAGCACACTTGGCGCGATCGGGTAACGAGAAGATCCGGACCATGGAATACGCGTGACTGGTACTCCATCAACGACGTCGTGGGCCGGTAGACGCTGCGACGGCGCCGTGAAGAGGCGGTCGAGAGTGACTACCCGGGTGTCCAACCCTTCGGCATTCCGTCCGTGCCGCGCCAAATTGCGGACTGCATCCTCCAGTCCGCCGACCGAAGGGCTAAACTGGCGGACGACGTGCACCACGCGCAAGGCGCCTGTCCTCGGGTCAGCCGCCATAGTAGCGCTCGAGCAGCTTAACGTCGCGCCGTGTGGCGCCCTCGCCGTAGCGCGCTGTCGAGGAAGCATCGACCATGGACAGCACCACGCCGGACATCTTGGCGCCAGCGGTGCGCAGCCGGTCGATGCATCCCTGAACGGCCACACGGCCAGTGCGTTCCCAACGGCAGACCAGCACCGTGTGGTCCACCAACCGCGCGAACAACAACCCGTCCGCCATCGCCAAGATGGGAGGCGTGTCGATCACGACAGCGCCATACTGCTGCTTCACCCGATCCAGCATTGCCTGCAGCCGCGCCAATTCCGGCTGGCTGAACGGGCGGCTCATTGGCGCGCCGGCAGCGATGAAGTCCATTCCAGTCGTCTCGTCGGTCTGGATGACATCCCTCATCTGAGCCTGGCCGCTGATCCACTCGGTGAGCCCCGGCCGAGCCGCCTTACCCAGCGTTCGGTAAAGATTGCCCTTGCGATGGTCGCCGTCGATCAGCAAGGAGCGCTGCCCGGTTTTCGCCACCGCCTCTGCTAGCCACACGCAAATCGTGCTTTTCCCTTCCTCGCCCGTCGCCGACGTCACAACCACCGAGCCGAGTAGGCCATCCTGGCCGTATCCCACGATTGTAAGATGGGCCACGAGAGATCGGATCGATTCCGCAACAGGAGAGAACGGATAGCGCGCGGTGTATCGCGGCAACGACCCAAGCAGACGTTTGCTCATTGGGATCGCCGGCACGCTAGCTAGGAGAGGAAGAGCTAGTTGCTGGCTTGCCCGCTCCCCGACCGTATTATCCTGGGAGAAGAAGCTGCGCCCAAATGCTGCCCCCGCGCCGCTGACCAAACCGAACAGCGCCGCGCCCATCAGCAAGCGGTTGGTCTGCGGGAATGATGGGAAGTCAGGCTGTTCGGCATGGGAGACGAACTCGATCGACGGCTGCAGGATACCACTGCGGTCGGCCACTTCCCGGGCCCGCGCGAAGAACGTTTGGTAGATCGACCCGGCGCTGGCAGCCTCCCGGTCAAGCGCCTTGAGCTCCACCAACGGGCCGGTTGCGGCATTCCCCTGTGTCCGGAGCGCTGCCAGGTTGCGGCCTAGCCGGGCGACCTGCTCACGCTTGACCGCAAGGTCCTCGTTGATCGAGGAAACGGCACGGCCGGTTTCCGCAGCCAGCTTGTGCTCGGCCTGGGCAATCTGGTTGTTCAGCGCCACCAATGGCGGATAGCGGTCGCCGTAATTCTGCGCCAGCAACGCCCGCTGCGAGTAGAGCGCATTGAGGGTGGTGCTCGCGGCGACAACCAGCGGTTCTTCCGGCAGGCGGATGGCGCGCTGAGCATCGCCCTTGACGCCCCCAATCGAGCCCGCCCGGGCCTCAGCGGCCGCAAGCAGCGCCTGCGCCTGGGAGTAGTCCGCGGCGGCGCTAGCGATCTGGCTTGCCACCAGCGGGGTGACGGTATTCTCAACGGTGCGCTCGTTCAAGCCACTGGACGCACGGTACGCACCGGCCTTAGCCTCGGCCGCACCAAGCCGGACGTTGAGGTCGTGGGCACGGTTATCCAGCCAGTCCGTCGTGCGCTTGAGATTGTCGGCCTGGCTGGAGACTTGCTGTTGCTGCGCCAACGTCACGACCATGTTGGCCGCCGCTGCCGCCTGGGCCGCGTCGGCAGAGGTATAGCCCACGTTAATTACCCGCGACCGGCCATTCGAAAGCACGGTCAACTGCTTCAAGAAGCCATCGACTCGCTCGCCAATCGTCGGCTGGCCGGTCGGCTGCGCGCAGAACGGAAGCTGCGATACGGCACTGCAAGCGACCTGCTCAGGCCAGGAGGGTGCTGGCCGTGTCGTTCCGATCTTCAGAGCTTCGACGACAGACCGCGCGATCTCGCGCGACTTCAAAGCGTCGACCTGTGTCTCAATGACACCGTCATCCAGCTTGGCCGCGCCATTGCCGACGGGCGCCAATGGATCGGCCTGTTCCGGCCGGACGCTGATGGTCGCCACCGCGGTGTACACGGGAGAAAGATGCAGGATGATAGCCGCCGCGGATGCACCGACCGAAATCGCCACCACCGCGAAGATGAGCCAGTGTCGCCACAACGCCGACAGCGCGTCGCGAATGGCGGAAGCTCCTGTCGGCGGCGGTTGAATGAACAGCTCAGGCATGCGTGCAGCGTTCGACATGTTCTCAGTTACCCTGTTTCGGCAAACGAGCCGATAGACCGGAGCTTATAGCATCGGGCCGCCTAAAAAGCAGCTCGCGCAACACGTAGCTGCCGAACACGGGGAGCCCGAGCAGGTAGCGCCGCCACAGTCGGCGGGGTTCGATCGCGAGCCGTACGGCCCACTCCAACCCCATGTTCGCCACCCAACGCGGTGGCCTGCGGACGCGTCCAGCGATATGGTCCACCAAGGCGCCGGCTGCAATGCCGGCGCGGGCATCAAGCAAATGCCAGTGGTCGCGCAACCACTGCTCCTGCCGCGGCATGCCCATGTTGACGATCAACAAATCGGGCGATGCACGGTTGATCTCGGCTACCACCGCCGCGTTGTCGGCGGAGCCCGTGCTAACATCGAAGAAGCCATGGTGCGAGCCGACGCATCGCGTGCCAGTGCGCTGAGCAAATATTGCGGCGGCATGTCCAACCACGTTAGCCTTACCACCGAGCCAGAACGCCGTGCCGGCGGGAGCGATGCGCCGGGCTGCGGCCTCGATCCACTCCGGCGGCGTCGTGCGATGCAGCAATTTTCCGCTGAGCAGACGCGCCGCCACCTGGACGCCAGCACCGTCGCAGAAGGCGATATCGGCTCGTGATATGAAGTTGCGCAGCCAACGTCGGCTCTGGGACAGAGTCAGCATGTGAGCATTCGCATTCAGGACCAGCACGCGACGACCAGCAAGGACAGCGTTGGCCACACGCTCTGCCACGTCGTCAGCAGACAGGTCGTGTAGGCCAACGCCAAGCACATCGAAGCGTGGAAGGGGATCGAATGACTCGCGGGCTGCAGACGTCATCAGAATGCAATCCTGCTGTTGATTTCACGAACGACTGTCAGGACGAGTATCCTGAAGTCCAACAGTAACGACCAATTATCAATATAGTGTAAATCGTAGGCGACCCGTTGCTCGATTTGGTACTGGGTGCGGGTCTCGCCGCGCCAGCCGTTCACCTGCGCCCAACCGGTGATGCCGGGCTTGACGCGATGGCGAAGCGCGTAGTCGGCCACAGCCTCGTGAAACAGCATGTCCCCGGCCTTGGTGTTGGGCGCATGCGGCCGCGGTCCAACCAGCGACATCTCGCCGCGCAGCACGTTGAGCAGCTGCGGCACCTCGTCGAGGCTGAAACGGCGGAGGATGCGGCCGACGCGGGTGATGCGGGGATCGCCGCGCCGGGTCTGCCGGTCCGCCTTCAGATCGGCCATGTCGTGGAACATGGTCCGAAACTTGAAGACGCTGAACATAGTGCCGTTGAAGCCATGCCGGGGTTGGCGGAATAGCACAGGGCCCGGGCTGTCCAGCACGATCGCGAGGGCAATCACGCCAAACAGTGGCAGCGCGCCGATCAGCAGCACGGCGGCGAGGCAGCGGTCGAAGACGGCTTTCTGCATCAGCTGCCAATCGTCCAGCGGACGCGTGGCGATCCGGACGACGGAGTAGCCGCCAATGGAGTCCACACGGCCGGCCCGGGCGGTTGGCGCGTCGATGCTTGTCGTCACATAAATGTCGGCCGGCACGCTGCGCAGCATGGCGCTGGCCCGCACGATGCGCTCGACGTCCGACAACGGCAGCGCCAAGACGATGGCGTCGATCCGCTCCCGCCGGGTGTGCGCGATCAGGTCGCCCAAACGGCCCAGCGGCGTTGATCCCGCGATCGCCTGATGCGACCGAGTGTCGCCCTCCCAATCACCGTCCTCGTAGAGGCCGATGATGCTCACGCCGTGCGCCCGGTTGCGCGCCCGTTCGATGAACGCCTGCGCGAGGGACGTCACGCCCACCACGGCCACACGCCGGTTCAGCGACCCGGCCTCGTGCCAAGACTGGCAGACGATGGCGGACCCCGCCGCCGCCGCGACGCACTGGCCGAATGCGAACACCACCCATATGGCTGGCCAAACGATGGCAGCGCGGCCGGTTTCGGGCAGCAACGCCAAGCAGAGCACGGCGGCAACCGCCCCAGCCAAGACGCCGCCCGCGATCAGGACCGAGCGGGTATGCAAATTCAGCAGCCTGGCTTGCCGGTATGCGCCGAGTTGACGCATGACGGCCACTGACGCTATCGCAGCCAAACCGGTGGCGAGGATGCGTTCCCCCGTATCGCCGCCGAAGCCCATGATGTCGGAGACTGGACTTGCGAACCATCCACTTACCGCCAGCAGGAATATGTCGGCAAGTTGGACACAGGCAGCGAGCCAGGCAAGCGGGAATGACTGGCGAGCGGTCAAGGCGGATTTCTCTGCCTTAATGTTGCCTAAAGTCGTTCGAAGGAGACGTGCAGAACTACTGGCTGCGTCCATTTCTTCGCTCCTTTCATCGTTGCGAGATCGATATGCCGACCGCTGGGTGGAAATGCCCCACGCCGTTTTGCAGCGCAGCATCATTTGCTTCAAACGGGGCGTTTTGGCGAGAGGGCAGGAACACGTGTTCGTTTTGCAACCATCAGCAAATCCGAACATCTGTGTGCCTGCGGCAACGCTTAGGAAGAACCTGGCCAAAAGCCCTTGAGCCGCGTTGCGGTTTTAAAAAAATGGACGTATGGCGTCAGCAACGAGAGACGCAGGCGCCGCGCATCCAAGGTGCCTTAAAATTCCTGTGACTTGCGGTGCCTTTGCTGCTTCTGGGGGGATAAGGCTTGGCAACAGCGTGCGTCAATTCGGCCAGCCGGTATCGTCCACCTGCCGTAGGTATCGAGTCCTTTACCTCGGTTCGGCGACCTTTCCTAAACGTGATCTGGGCGGCGATGGTCCTGGGCGGGGCAACCGTTGCGCAGGACTGCCGTGCCCAGGAGATAGAACAGTATCTGCCGATCACAGTTCCCGGTTACGATCAACGTGGCGGCGCTGTTATTCCAGCGCGGCCGTTGACCGAGTACGACCCGCTCGGCGTCCGTGTCGGCGCGTTCACCGTCCGCACTCAGCTCGACGAGATCGTCTCGTATGCCGACAACGTGTTGGGCCGGGCAGGAGGGCCGGGTAGCTGGATCATTGGCACGGCGCCTTCGGTTAGCTTCAACTCGAATTTCGCGCGTAACTCGATTGGCGGCTCGTTCAATATCAACGACGCCCATTACCTCGGCCAGTCGGCCCAGACACGGACCGACTACAGTGGCTCGCTGGGCGGGAGCTACCAAATCGGCAACGACACCGTGACCGTCGCCGCCAGCGAGCTGTATCAGCACGAGGATCCGCTTTCGATCGACAGCCGGACGCTGCAGACCCCGCTCGGCTTCCACGTGACGGACCTAAGGGTATTGTACGACACGTCGTTCGGACGCTGGCGCTTCGAGCCGAGCGTCGAATACCTTGGCTACCGCTTCGACGACCAAACGTTGCCGGGCGACACGTTCCGGCAGAAAGTCCGCAATCGCGACACCTTGGTCGAGGGGTTGACGACGCGCTACGAAGCCTTTCCCGGACGCAGCGTGGTGTTCATCGTCCGTGCGGTCGAGACCCGCTACGTCGCCGCTTTGTATGGCGCGCTCCGGCCTAACTCGAACGCGTATGAAGCCCTCGGTGGCCTCGACTACTCGGTATCCGGAAACTTGCAGGTGCTTCTACTTGGCGGCTACGAAGTCCGCCAGTTCGAAAGCTCGTTGCTGAAGACCATTTCGTCGCCGGTCGCGCAGGCTGCAGTGGTTTGGACGCCGAGCGGCTTGACGACGGTAACGGCCCGGGCGGCACGCACCATCGAGGATGCGATCGGCGAGACGACGACGGGCGTCACCACCACGCGGGGCCGGGTGGTGGTGGACCATGAGTTGCGCCGCAATTGGCTTTTGCAAGCGACAGCCGGCGTCGTGTACGCGGAATTCGCCCAGGGCGGCGGGAATCAGACCGTGTATTCGGCCGGAGTCAGCGCGACTTACCGCGTCAACCGTAACTTGCGTGTCAGCGGTTCTTACAACTTTTCGGCCCTCGCAGGCGCCAACACACCGCCGCCTGGATTTCTATCCTCTCCTATTCTGGTCGGGTCCAACGCGAACTTCAATCAGAACTTTAACCAAAACGTCTTCCTTCTCCGCGTTGGGCTGGCACTATGATTTGGGCATCCCTGCGCCCGTTCGCGGCACTGCTGACAATCTCGGGCCTCTACGCCGCTGGAGGCGCCCATCAAGGCGCGGCCCGCACGTTGCGGCATGCCCAGGCTGCCGCCAGCCCCGTCGTGCCTGACCTGGGTTGCATGGCGGCCATCTCCACCGCGGAGCGTGCCCACAGTATCCCGGCCGGTCTGCTGATGGCGATCGCCCGGGTCGAAAGCGGGCGGCCGGATCCCGGCACGAAGCTCGTCCAGCCCTGGCCATGGACCATTAACGTCGGCGGCCGAGGCTACTTCTTCGAAACCCGGCGACAGGCGATCGCCTACGTGGAAGACGTCCGGCGGGTCGGCGTGAGTTCGATCGACACCGGGTGCTTGCAAGTCAATCTTCAGCAGCATCCTGCAGCATTTCGAACCCTTGACGAGGCATTCGATCCCCAGGCGAACGCCGACTATGGCGCACGTTTCTTAGCGGACCTGTATCGGGAAACTGGTGATTGGGGTATTGCTTCCGGATACTACCACTCCCGGACGCCGGAACTGTCTATCCCGTATCGTGTTTCTGTCGCGGCGCGCTTTCCTGCGCTGCAAGGCAACGCTGCCGCCGCCGCTTTCCGTCCCGAGCCGGTGCGTCCCTTGCAATTGCTCGCGAATGCTTGGGCTTCGACCATGGCGCCGGATAGCCTCAACCCGGCGGCGCCCTCGCCAGTTCCAGCCAAGGCGGCGCCACGGCGCCGGTTGGCCGGAATCCCAACCCTGATGCTCAGCGCGCGGTAGGATACCGCATGCACCGAGCGAACCGCCACACACCGGAGCGCGAACCCATGGAGCGACTTAGGCGGACACTACCGGGCGTCCCGGATGGACGGCGCGCCTTCCTCGGGACGGCCGGCCTGTTGACCACCGCGAGCCTTCTGGCCACGCTCGCATCCTGCGCGCCTGGCCGCAACTTGGCGTCGTTGCCACCCGCGACAGACGCCAACTTCCTGCTTGGCCCAGGCGACCAGGTTCGCGTCATCACCTTCGGCGAGCAAACGTTGACCGGCGAGTTCCGGATCAGCGATGGCGGCACGATCGCCATTCCCCTGCTCGGCCCGGTTCAGGCGAACGGGCTGAGCACGCGGCAGCTCGAGGTCAAGATCGCGACCGAACTCAAGAGCAAGAACCTGTTCCGCGACCCCAGCGTCTCGGTGGAGGTGATCGCCTACCGGCCGATCTTCGTGCTCGGCGAGGTCAACAAGCCGGGTCAGTATCCCTACCAGCCCGGTATGACCCTGCTAACGGCGGTCGCGATTGCTGGCGGCTTCACCTATCGCGCCTGGGAGGACTATGCGTCGGTGGTCCGCAGCACGGGCAAGTCCGTCGCCGAAGGGCGGGTCAGCCGACAGGCCCTGTTGCAGCCCGGCGACGTCGTGACCGTCTTCGAACGCACGTTCTGATTCTTGGTCCAAGTCGGCCGCCGGCATTGTCGGTGGCCAGCTTGGCTGTACGCTATCGAGAGGGAGTGGGATCGGTCATCACTCTCCAGATTGCCCGTTTAGAAGCACGTGTTTCCCTGCAGGCCTGGTGATACGGCGGCAGCCGCTGAAACTTGGCACCGTAACGTAGGCTCAATTTCAAACGTGTCTATTTGCAAAAACAGTTGCCACTTCAAATACAGTTTAGTTTGACTTTAGTTTTATTTATAAGCTAGCGGCAACGCGGCCATCCGCCTCACTCGATTAGCACATGACCCGTCGTCTCGCGCAACGCCCTTGCTGCACGATGCACATCAACCCCGCAGCAGCGACCGCCACGCAGCCGCCGCATTCAGTCACGCGCTTTTGTATTCTTCTCATTTGGAGATGGTGTTATCGTTTAGCATAGGTAATGAGTGTATGAGCACTTGCGCTGCGCCGGCACTACAGCGCCGTTGCTGATTGAGCACTCCGCGCCTAACTGTTGGTGAATCTCGCGGCTGCTTAACATTCTACATTGTTAAAGGTTTCTGGTCGTTGCATGAACAGTCACGTAGTCGGTTCTGTGCGCCGGCTTACTTGATCGACCGCTGTAACACCGGGAAATACTTATGAATCACCTCAGGGTCCCCCTCATTTATGATCAGAGATTACTACAGACCTTCCTAATCTTACTTGTACAAAGCCTGATCAGTAGGCGGAAATCTGCAGAACACCGTCTTATGCAACCTAACTGGTTCGAGCT